>JACCDY010000965.1_pt1 | contig 54693 bp, 42 predicted proteins | sample 7446391 | NCBI WGS metagenome assembly JACCDY01 (sample SAMN15323451, study PRJNA562643) | freshwater metagenome | isolation source: river surface water | place: USA:Blue River Watershed | collected 2017-08-18
ATCAAAGCTTTATATTTCCCTAAACAGGCAAACGCCTGGGGTAGGAATTAGCACCGGGGTCAAATTTTGACGGGTTGCCAGAAGATCAATGAGCCTAGTCTCTCCCTTCTTCTTTATAATTCAATGCTTCACAGCGACTGAATGAGGGCACAAAGTAAATCAGGAAATCAGGATTTTCCAAAATTCTCTTGATATTTGCCACATGAAACAGCTCATTCTCTTTTATGCAGGCTTCGCAGCAATCCTATACGCCATTCACATGAGCCCTTGGTCACAGCTCCTGCACCCAAATGTGTCTTTCATTTTTGTGTTTTTAGCATTTCAGTCCTACTTGACTTTTAGCATCGCCCAAATAGGTTTGAAAGATGGAAAAGAAAAATTCATCCAATTTCAACTGATTAATCTAACTATACGCTTCATTTTAAGCCTTTCATTCATCGGTTTCTTCGCCTATTCAGGTACCCCAGAAATATTCTTATTTGTAATCAACTTTTTTGTACTCTATTTATGTAGCGCAAATTTTGAAATAATTGGCTTGCTTCGTAACTTGCGACGTTTTTAGAAAAGCCTGAAGAATTTTTTCTTTTTTTTCTGCTCAAAACACCGCTAATCAACGAATTAGCAAATCATTTGAAAACAAAATAGTAAAAGCTAGAATTACGATGCCGATTAAGACTTTTTTCAAGAAAATGTATTTTTCAAATATAATCCTCGGATTATTACTTAGTTTTTCAAGCTTTTCGCTGCTGGCTAATGAAGAGGCGGTAGCCCATGATACTACGCAAGCACATACAGATACAGCCGCACACGCAGCAGCTCCTGCAGCACATGAAGCAGAATCAACCAAATTTGATCCAGGTAAATTAATCTTGCACCACATCGCTGATGAACATGATTGGCATTTCTTCACGATTGGCCATTTCCACGCGACATTGCCATTACCTTGCATCGTTTACACAGCATCTCAAGGGGTACAAATATTTTCTTCTTCAAATTTCAAAAACGAACACCACGAAGAAATCCCTTACAATGGATTCGTTTTAGAGCACGGCAAAATCCATGCTGAGAACGGTGAAAAAGTATATGATTTCTCAATCACGAAAAACGTAGCTTCGCTTTTAGTATCGGCCGTTTTATTATTGACAATCTTCATCGGAATCGGGAAACGTTACAAAGAAAATCCACACCGCGCACCAAAAGGTATCCAATCGATGTTCGAGCCGATTATCATTTTCGTGCGTGATGAAATTGCAAAAAACAACATTGGCGAAAAACACTACCGTCGTTTTATGCCGTATTTACTGACCGTTTTCTTCTTTATCTGGTTCAATAACATGTTGGGCTTAGTTCCAGGGGGGGCCAACTTAACTGGTAACATCGCAGTAACCTTAGTATTGGCGATTATTGCATTCTTTGTGACGAACTTCAATGGTCGTTCGACGTATTGGACACACATTTTTGCAATGCCAGGTGTGCCTAAATGGATGTTGGTTATTTTAACTCCGGTAGAGATTGTAGGTATTTTCATGAAGCCCTTCTCATTAATGGTTCGTTTATTCGCAAACATCACAGCAGGTCACATTATTTTATTGAGTTTAGTTTCCTTGATTTTCATTTTTGAAAACGCGGCATTGGGTCTAGCAGTAGTTCCATTCTCTCTTTTCATGAACGTAATTGAGCTGATAGTTGCATTTATTCAAGCGTTTATTTTTACGATGTTAGTTTCTACGTACATCGGAGCGGCGGTTGAAGAGCATCATCATTAATAATTTGTATTTTTTTTAATTTATATAAACCCAAATCGTATGTCTATTTTATCGATTTTATTAGAAGTTTCTGTAGGTCTTGGTCTTGCAGGTATTGGTGCTGGTTTAGCTGCTTTAGGCGCTGGAATGGGTATCGGTCGTATCGGTGGTTCTGCCATGGAAGCTATCGCTCGTCAACCAGAAGCTTCTGGAAAAATTCAGGGTGCGATGTTGATCGTTGCTGCCTTCGTTGAGGCGGTTGCGTTATTCGCTGCTGTAATTTGTCTATTGGTAACTTTGAAATAAGATACCAATCGAATAAGCCCAAGGACTAGCCTTGGAATCCTTATTCAAAACACTTGAAACGCAATTTGGAATGCATTAGGCGCCAAATTGCGTTTTCCAAAAAACGAAATACTGTAAATATTGATATAATATGGAGTTAATTACCCCAGACTTTGGACTTATCTTCTGGCAATTACTTGTCTTTGGAATCCTATTTTTCCTTTTAGCCAAATTTGCTTGGAAACCCATCATTCAATCGTTAGCTGAGCGTGAGCAATCCATCGACGAAGCGATCAAATTATCAGAAACAACGCGAGCTGAAATGGCCGAATTGAAAGCTGGTAATGAGCAATTAATCGCATCTGCCCGTGCAGAACGTGATGCATTGATCAAACAAGCGAAAGAAGCATCAGATGCGATGATCGCACAAGCAAAATTAGACGCACAAACGGCAGCTAATCAAGAAATCGAAAAAGCACGCGTAGCTTTCGAACAAGAAAAAGCGAGTGCTGTTGCAGCAATCCGCAAGGAAGCAGCGACTCTTTCGTTAGACTTGGCAGAGAAAGTGTTAAAAAGCCAATTAAAAGACAAAGCAGCTCAGGAAAAATTAGTGACTGAGTGGATGGCTGACGTTAAATTATCTTAATCGAATAGACCATGTCAGAATTAATTGTAGCTCACCGTTACGCTAAATCCTTGCTTGACTTCGCCATTGAAAAGAATGCCGTGGAAGCAGTTGCAAAAGATATAATCGATTTCGCAGAGACTTGCGAGGGAAGTTATGACTTAGTCTTAGCACTTAAGAGCCCAATCATCAAGCATTATACTAAATTAGCTATCTTAGCGAAGCTATTTAAGGATAAATTCAATCCCGTAACGTACGGTATCTTCGTGATTATCACGAACAAAAATCGCGAGCAAATTCTTCCTGCAGTAGCAAAAGAATTCATCTCGATGTACACAGATTACAAAGGAATTCAAAAAGCGACTGTTACAACTGCCTCTACCCTAACTGCAGAACAGAAAGCTACAGTTTCTAATATTGTAAAAGATTATACAGGTAAAGAGGTAGAATTAATCGAGAAAATCGACGAGAGCCTGATTGGCGGATTCATCTTGAAAGTAGGCGACCAACAAATCGATGACTCGATTAAGCGGAAACTGAACGATCTGAAAGTTTCTTTAGCATCTTAATCAAAAGGCCTTGGAAACAAGGCCTTTTTTTATCCTCCCTCCATGAAAAAATTCTCACTCTTTACTGGTTCGCTCATTGCAGGACTCTCTATTGCTTTAGGAGCTTTTGGCGCGCATGCATGGAAAGATTATTTGCGTGACATTAACCGATTAGAGACATTTGAAACCGCAGCGCGCTACCAAATGTATGGGGGAATTATCTTATTGATTCTTGGCGTTTGGCAAATGCAAATTTCTAATAAATACCTCAAGACAGCGGGCTACATCGTATTCGCTGGCGCTATCATTTTTCCAGGATCATTATACCTGATTTGCATTACACAAAATGTACTTTGGGGAGCCGTAGCACCTATCGGCGGCTTGGCATATATGACTGGACTTGGATTGATGGCCTACGCCACCCTGAAACAATAATTAGTGGCGCATCACGAGCTCTAAGCTATTCCAAACGATTTCTCCCATGGTTTTACAAACCAAAAAACGCTCGTCGTTATAATGCTTCGCCAACTCGGTTTTCAGTTGTATGATGTTTTCTTCCGGTGCTATGTCATCTTTGGACATCACCGTCATCAAATCAGAAACCCGCTGACTCTCACTTTTCAACCGGCTCGCGATCATCGAACGCTCCTCAATTTGATACTGCCAAACCGATTCAGGCGTCATATATTTCATCCCCAACTCAATTAAGGAATTGTTTTGCTTGAAATATTGGGGCATGTACACTGACTTCTTTCCTTCGTAACATTGTTGGTCAAAGTCTATCGGGCGAATTCGATAATAGATTTCCTCAAAATCCGGATTGGTAATAATCACAAAATTGGCACTGTGCATATCGCCTAATAATTGAACTAAGCAACGCTCATTGAATTTTACGAACTCTTTGGCCAAACGAATGGGCGACTCCAAATCTTTCTCTAAATCCTGCTTCAAGAACGCATCGCCTGGAATTCCAGCAATATGTTCCTCTACCAGTGTATTATCGTAAGTAACATAATTAATCCGATTGGGCGATAAAATATGCTCCAATTCCAGCCCATACACCCGAGAGGCATCGGCAATTTTGATATAGAAATAATCAAAATTATCATTCACTCGATTCACAATTCGAATTCGAAAGGGATGTGTATTCCCATAGGTACAAAAATCCACACGGTCAATCACCAAGTGCTTAATTACTTCCTCATTTCCATCCGTTTTTAAATCGGCATAAATCTGCTTCAACGACTCATACACCTCCTCCTGATCCGAAGGTGAATAAAATACCGTCTCCCAAAGCGTATCTTGCCCATTCTTATCATACAAGACAATTGCATTCTCGTAACGCAATAAATCCTGGTAGGAAATATTCATCGCATGCTCCCGATTGTATTTGTGCAAATATCGTCGTAGCTGATTATTAATCCGGAAAGGGGCTTTTTTCTTGGAGATGAGCGCCATTATTCAGTATAGTCTAAGGATTTCCCAAAGGTTTCTTTCAATTGGGAAACCGAAAAAATAGCCAAAGCAAAACACAAAATTCCAACATAGGCCGCCGAATGAATCAAGCCTACCGAAGGAATTAAGAATTTAAAGAGCAAAGAGATAGGAATCAAAGCACCCCGTACAAAATTGGGAACCGTCGTCGTAACTGTCATACGCACATTCGTTCCAAATTGCTCGGAAGAATAGGTTAAAAATACCGCCCAATAGCCTCCGAAGAACCCCAAAAGGGTAATCATGCTATTCGCTTGTAGCTTAGAAATTTCAGCCATGCCAAATAAATAATAGGCACATAGCAATACTGCGATGAACAAATAGATCAGAACTGCTTTGCCCCGACTCCTCAACCATTGACTCAAAGCCCCGGAAGCAAAATCTCCAATGGCTAATCCGAGGTAACAGTACATAATTGCATCTCCTGATGTAATTTTCCCATTAAAGATTTCAGGTGCCGAGAAGACCAATATCCCTATGATGTACCAAATAGGTAAACCCATGAGTATGCAGTACAAATACTTTTTAAATGTTGGACCCGAGGAAAACAATTGAAAGAAATTCCCTTTTTGAACTCCAGCATCCATGTGCGAATACAAGGAAGATTCGAAGGTTCCTAAACGAAGCAGTAATAAAGCTAAGCCCATACCACCTCCAATAAAATAACAAGATCTCCACCATGCTGGATCCGAACTTAGGCTCGCAATAATGGGAGCAAAAACAGCACCTGCAGCACCTACACCCGCAATAATCAAGGTGCCAATTCCTCGCTTAGATGGAGGCAAAGTTTCGTTTACTAAAGTAATCCCCGCACCTAATTCCCCCGCTAAACCAATTCCCGCAATAAAACGTAAAATGGCATAGGTATTCAAATCCGTGACTAAACCATTGAAAGCATTTGCCAAGGAATACAACAAAATCGATCCAAATAACACAGATTTACGGCCTTTTTTATCGCCATAAATTCCCCATAATATACCACCCAAAAGCATTCCACCCATTTGCACATTCATCAAGTTTAACCCTTGATTCAGCAGCTCTGTACCTTGCAAACCCAAACTCTTTAAACTCGGGTTACGTACCACAGAAAATAAGATTAAGTCATACACGTCAACAAAATATCCAAGTGCCGCCACGGCAATTAACATCTTGGCTTGGGAAGAAATTTTTTCGTTTTCCATACTAGCGAGAAAGCATATCTGACCGATGAGAGTCTAATTTTAAAAAGATAAACAGTAATATCGTAAAGGACCACAAAGATGAGCCTCCATAACTAAAAAAGGGCAAAGGTATTCCCATGATTGGCATCAAACCGATCGTCATCCCAATATTCACCAAAAAGTGAAAGAATAAAATTCCCACAACACCAAAACCATAAGCTCTTGCAAAGCGTGAACGCTGTTGATCTGCCAGATACATCAAACGCCACAAAAAGACCATGAATAATATGATAATCCCAGCCACCCCGATGAATCCAAACTCTTCCCCGATCGTGCAAAAGATAAAGTCCGTACTCTGCTCGGGTACAAAATCAAATTTGGTCTGCGTCCCACCCAGATAGCCTTTTCCCCAAAATCCTCCTGATCCAATCGCAATTTTCGACTGAGTCACCTGATATCCCAAGCCCCGCGGATCAAAATCAGGATCTAACAAAACTTTAATCCGATTCCGTTGGTGTTCCTTCAGCACGTTATTCACGACCCATTCCACCAACATAGCTAGCGACATAATCACGGAAATACCCAAAGCCATTTTTACATAGGTTTGGTACATGCGTTGCAAATAAATAGGCATTAGCAAGACCAAAATTCCGGCCATCACGACCAGTAAAATGAAAATAGTTAGGGGCTTTAAGATTAAAGCACTAACAAACAAGAAGATTCCTCCAAGCAATAATCCCGGATATTCCCCAGGCAAACCTTCGCGATAGAGCAAAATAATAAAGGAAACGTAAACTAGAGCCGAACCCGTTTCATTGGAAGCAATGATTAACAAAATAGGAACCCCAATAATCAAAGCTGCTTTCCATTGATCGCGAAAACGCAACAAACTCACTTGCGGATCATTTAAATATTTGGCTAGCAACAAGGCGGTCGCAGTTTTCGCGAATTCTGCCGGCTGAATGGTGGCTGTCCCTATTTTAAACCAAGAGTGTGACCCATTAATCGTCACTCCTAGAAAAGGAACTAGAATGAGCAGCAGTAAGAAAAACCCATAGATAACAGGAGCAAAAGACTCAAAAAAACGAAAATCAAGCGCAAAAATAAACATAATCAAGACCATGCTTGCCCCAATCCAAATCAACTGTTTACCGGCATTTGATGTATAAAAAGCCGCATCAAATATTCCCAAAGGAGCCTCCGGATTATACACCGCTGAATAGATACTCATCCATCCCAAAAGGACAAAAAGCGCATACAATCCTACGCTCCACCAGTCTAAACGACTTGCCATATATCCGGATGATTGGCTCATTTTCGCAAACTATCACTTGTGACTTTTTTGACAGGACGATTATACGTCACATTTGCCAAATAACTCATGTTCATAAACTTAGTCTCCACCGCCTTACGGTCTACGCGTCCTTTTAAATATTTTTCAATGATCAAAGAAGCAATCGGTGCCGCAGCAAATCCCCCAAAACCAGCATTTTCTACAAACACCGCAATAGCAATTTTAGGATTATCTTTCGGGGCAAAAGCGATGAATATGGAATGATCTTTCCCTTTTTTATTCTGCGATGTACCCGTCTTTCCGCACATGGTAATATCTGGTATCCGGCCGTCAACACCTACCGTTCCATGCAATACTGCATCCTGCATGCCTTGAATTACAACTGGGAAGTATTTGGCATCTACACCAACTGAAACCGGATTCTTGTAAAATGGATCGATTGTTCGCTTCTCCCCTACGCCTTTCACCAAATGCGGCGGAATGTACCAACCCCGATTCGCAATGATCGCAGCAAAATTCGCCATCTTCAAAGGACTTACCACCAATTCACCTTCCCCAATACTCAAAGAGTAGATATTCGAAAACTTCCAGGTATTTTCCCCTTTGTAAACCTTGTTGTAGTAATCCACCGTAGGTAAATTACCTTTTTTCTCATTGCTGACATCAACGCCTAATTTCCGACCAAAACCAAAATTTGCCACAAGTTCCGACCAGCGCTGTAAGCCTTGAGCCGACCGCTCAAAGGTGTTTCCCGTTGTACCATCATACAAAATCTTCCGAAATGCATGGTAAAAATAGGGGTTACATGACCACTGAATCGCATTGTGCAAATCGTTGTGCGAGGTATTATGTGCGTGACATTTAACAGGAGCCCCCGCATGACCAAAAACAGATCCCGCTGAAATGATGCCTAATTGTTGGCCTACGAGTGCTTGCACCAACTTAAACGTAGAACCCGGTCGGTAATAAGCAGAGGGCGGCCGATTGATCAACGGCTTCAAAGGATCTAAGGCTAATTTCTGATAATACTTAGAGAAATTCCGCCCCGCTAATAAACTAGGGTCATAAGAAGGTGCAGAAACCATCGTCAAAATCTCGCCAGTGGAAGGTTCAATGGCAACCACACTTCCAACCTTATGCATCATCAAACTGTCCGCATATTCTTGTAAGCGTATATCGATACTCGTGTAGAGATTTTTTCCTGCAACCGGATTAACATCAAGTTTTCCTTTTTTGTAATCTCCTTTTTCTACCCCATTACTATTCACCATGCGGTATTTTACCCCCCTTTGGCCACGTAAGACATCTTCATAATAGGACTCAATACCCGAAATTCCTACATAATCACCTTGTCGGTAATAATCATCCCGCTGGTCTTTCAGTGAATTCGGATTAATCTCTGCTACATATCCCAAGGCATTCGAAAACGCGATGGATTGATAGGTCCTAAAAGCGGTGGTCGTGATGGAAAAGCCCGGATAGTCAACCATGGCATCCTGTATACGTGCAAAATCTTCTTTGGAAAGGTGCTTTAAAAACAAGGATGGTTTCACCCGCGAATAAGCCCTTGCTTGTTTTGTTACCGTATCGAAATAGCCTCTTGTTACACCAAAGAGCTTACAAAATCGGTTCGTGTCTTGTACCACCGCCTTGCGAGGTGTAATATACACGTCGTAAACAGGTGTGTTATAAACGATCAATTTGCCATGACGGTCATAGACTTCCCCTCGAAAAGGAACTTGGATGATTTTACGAATCGCATTATTGTCAGCTGCCTTTTCATAGGTATCATCGATCAACTGCAGATAAAACAGCTTTCCGATGAACACCAGCCCGATGCTCACAAAAACAAGAAATAGAATTAATCGGCGACCTTCGAACACGCTAATGCGAGTTTAACGTAAAAAATAACAGCAATTTACGGAATATTTTGCGAATTATTTGGGGAGACTTTTGATCAATGCAAGCATCGCAAATGCAATGGATCCCAACGAAAATCCAAGCGTAAACCAAGGCGTATGTGTGTGGAAATATGCGTCTAAATAGCGACCTAGATAGACCCCTCCCAAAATTGTCACCAACATTTGAAATGCGGCTCCAATAAATCGCTGATATGATTGCATATTTTTAAAAATAATCCTTCGACCACACACTAAATTTATGGCTTTTTCATTTATATATATTGTAAATTTGAAAATTGTATGCGTCACATTTCATGATTCGGATTATTGCCCTTGTTTTGGTATTATTAGTTACCTGGAGCTGTTCTCAGCACAGCAGCAAACCTGCTGCCGTAACTTTCCATAATATCAATGCCAAATACAATGCCATTTGGCAAGCAGACCGACTTCTTTTTACCTTACACAAACAATTAGCCGACGAACGCATCGAAAACTACGCGAGCGAATTACCCATTATTGCTCCAGTGGATTCCACTTTTGGTATCTCGCACAAACTAGAAATTAGTAATTTAATTCGCAAGGCCTCTTTGGTCATCGACCGGCATCAAAACTCTGCCTATGTAGACGATGCTTACCTGCTCATAGCCGAAGGCCGCTTGCTGTTGAAAGACTACAAAAACGCGGTTGAGACGCTAAAATACATTAACACGATAGAACCCGATATTCGAACACAAAAAAGAGCGCTAACTTTATTATATCAAGTTTACTTAATACAAAACGATTTCGAATCCGCAGAAAAAGCAGAGACTTATTTAATCGAAAATGAATTAATTGGGACAGATTATTACTTGGCAAAGGCTTATGAACACCAACAAAAAGGTGAAATCAATGCGAGCATTAATTCCTTAAATCAAATTGCAGGCAAAGTTAGCAATCGATCAGAGCGTAGTCGTTTGTATTTTATTTTAGGGCAACTCAATGAACGAATCAATCAGCGCGCGCAAGCCCAAGAGGCGTATCAAACAAGCATGCGACAAAAGTCAAATTACGAATTGACACTTCGGGCTAATATTGCTAATAAATCGCTAGAGCAATCCATTCCTGCCTTAGAAAAAATGTTAGCTGATCCCAAAAATGAAGATCAACAAGCGGAAATTTATGTGGCGATTGGGAAGATTCACTTGGAACAAAAAAATTTAAACCAAGCAAAAGTGGCCTGGGAAAAAGCAACAAAAAACAATTCGAATCAAGGTGAATTATACGTTCAATTAGGCAATTTATTTGCGAATCAAATCAAGGACTATCCGAAAGCATCTGCTTATTTCGACTCCGCGGCAATAAGTTTGTCGAACAGTCACCCCGCTTACTTCAAAGTACAAAAATTAAAAAAAGAGTGGAATAAGTACGTTGAATTAGCAGGTATCATTACGCAGGAAGACTCCTTACAACAATTGGCAAAACTGTCACCCCAAGAACTGGAATCGATTTACAGAAAAAGTCAAGAAAAAAAGAATAATCGCAAGGATTCCATCGCCAAAATCAAAGCGCAGCCACAAAAAACATTAGTAACTTTCACAAGAAGACCCTCGAGTCCAGACCAACAAAGTTTTTATTTTTACAATGAACAAGCACGCCTCAAAGGAGAACAAGAGTTTAATATGAAATGGGGAATCCGAACGTTGGAGGATTTTTGGAATCGAAAAAACAAACAAACTGCCAGCCTAATGCCGAACGTAAATCAAACTACTGTCGCTACGGAGGGCACCCAATTAGTTAACACACAACTAAGTTCAGATTCCCTGAATAGCTGGCTAAATAGCATTCCTAGAACGGATGTTCAGCTACTTGCATCAAATAAAAAAAAGGAGCAAGCCCTGTTTGACATCGGCAAATTTTGTAAAACTCAAATGGGGAATAATGCACTTGCTCGACAGCATTTGAAACGCTTGCTAACGGAATTCCCATATTCAAGCTTTGAGGCGGAAGCACTCTATTTGAGCTATTTATGTTCCGAAAATAAGCAAGAAAAAGAATCATCACGAAGTGTTTTATTTGATCGTTTCCCGGATTCAATATTTAAACTTACCATCCTTAAATTAGAAACAGGAGCACTGTCAGACACCAAGGAGGAACAAGCGGAAAAGGCTTATGAATCTACTTATCTCTTATTCAAGTCCAACGGTTTTTCTGAGGCATTGGTCGCTTGCCAACAAATGCGCATCAATTTTCCCGGTAGCAAATCGGAAGATAAAATCGTATTTTTAAGTGCTTTATGCCAAGCTGGCTTGAAAAACATGTTTGAATACGAAAAAACTTTGAAACAATTTATTCAGCTATTCCCGTCAAGTCCATTAAAACCGGAAGCAGAAGCACGAATCAAAGCCATCCCTAAAAATAAATAACTATGTTTGAAGCTGGGAAATACGAGAAAATCATTCGATTCTTTTATCGATTCTTTATAGGTTCTACCCTTGGAATCATTCTATTAATCGTTGCAGTTAATTTCAATTTCCTTTGGTTATTCGGAGGCATGCCAAGTTTATACGAATTAGAGAATCCGAAGTCTCAAGTTGCCTCCTTAATCATTTCAGAGGATGGACAAGAAATTGGGAAATATTTTCGAGAAAACCGTAATCCCTTGGAATTTGAAGAATTGCCAGATAACATTGTCAATACGCTCATCTCGACAGAAGATGCACGATTTACCGCACACTCGGGGATTGATATTCGCTCCATGTTTAGGGTCGTATTTACCTTAGGAACTTCCGGCGGCGGGAGTACTATTTCACAGCAGTTGGCGAAAAATTTGTTTCATACGCGTTCAATGGAATTTGGTGAAGATGATCCTGTATACATGGGATTACTGATGAAAATTGATGGTGTTCGAACCGTTGTTGCCAAAGTAAAAGAATGGATTTTAGCTATCCGATTGGAGCGTCGCTATACGAAACAAGAAATCATGGCGATGTATTTGAACGAAGTGAGTTTTGGTAACAATGCCTACGGAATTCAAGTGGCTTGTCGGACCTATTTCCAAAAAGACCTAAAAGATGTCAGCTTAACGGAAGCTGCAACTTTAATTGGCCTACTTCAAAACCCCTCCCTGTACGACCCACGCGTTCGACCGGAACGGACCTTGGAACGGCGGAATGTTGTATTAGGTCAATTAGCCAAATACGAATTCATCACTGAAGAGGATTTACCAAAACTACAAGCGGAAGAACTAAACTTACATTACCGCGTGGAGAATCAAAACACAGGAGCGGCACCCTATTTTAGAGAAGCAATTCGCCAGCAAGTATTAGCAGCTATCAAAGAATTGAATCAAGATCGTCCGGAAGATCAGCAATTAAATCTCTATACAAGTGGGCTGCGCATATACACGAGTATTGATTCACGGATGCAAAAATATGCAGAGGAATCAGTCAAAGAGCACATGCGCGCAGAGCAGAAGCTTTTTTATGAACATTGGCGCGGAAGAAATCCATGGGTCAATGAGGAAATGAAAGAGATTAAAGGATTCTTGAAAGATGCCATGAGACGTACGCAACGCTATCGTGATTTGATGAGTGCCTATAATAATGACGAGTTTAAAGTTTGGGAGGAGTTACGACGCCCGATCAAAATGACGGTCTTCACTTGGGATGGCGACAAGGATACCACCTTAAGTCCGATGGATTCGCTAAACTATTATAAACGCATATTGAATTGCGGAATGATGGCAATGGATCCTATGAATGGTCATGTAAAAGCTTGGATCGGTGGAATTAATTACAAATACTTCAAATTCGACCATATTTCGCAGAGTAAGCGCCAACCCGGCTCTACCTTTAAACCCTTCGTTTACGGCGCGGCTATAGAAAATGAAATCGTAACACCTTGCGATGAATTGGTGGATGAGCCTGTAACATTTGGTGAGGAAGATGGTTTGAGTGGAGGAACGTGGACGCCTCAAAACTCAGACGGGAAATATAGCTATCAAAGCATGAAGATGCGTCGAGCGATGGGATTATCCATCAACTCCATTTCGGCGAAATTGATGAAGCAATTAGGCCCCGATAAAATTGCTGAATTTGCCCATAAATGCGGGATTGAAAGTCCATTGCATGAGGTTCCCTCATTATGTTTAGGCGCGTCGGAAGTTTCACTTTTCGAGCAAGTTTCGGGGTATAGTACTCTGGCAAATGGCGGCGAAAAAATTGATCCTATTTTGGTATTACGAATTACCGACAAAGTGGGAAATGTATTGCGAGAATACTCCCCACCGGTGAAGGCAGCCATCAAACCAGAAACGGCCTATTTGATGACCTACATGTTGCAAGGTGCTGTACAAGAACCTGGCGGAACTGCGGAAGGTTTGAAACGAACTTCCATTGTCGCTGGAAATGAAATCGGGGCCAAAACGGGAACCACATCAAACTACTCGGATGGCTGGTTCATGGGTGTCACACAAAAATTAGTTGCCGGTGTCTGGGTGGGCGGTGATGACCGAAGCATTCACTTCCGTAGTTTGGCGTTAGGACAAGGTGCAAAAATGGCCATGCCCGCCTACGCTAAATTCATGGAAAAAGTCTACGCAGATCAGTCGCTGGCGATTGAAGGATATCGAAAAATGCCCTTTATCAAACCAGAGAACTTTGCCTTCGACTTTAGTTGCAATGGCAGAGTGGCCGTTGACTCTTCAGCCATCATAGCTCCTTAATTATTGAGATGAAATCCATTGTATATATTTGCCTACTTAGTACCTTAATAATCAGTTGTCAGCAATCTCAAGAAGAGAAAGAAGAGGCAATTGCAAAGAAAACCTGTGGTTCCTGCCACAAATTTCCAGACCCGAGTCTCTTAGACAAAAAAACATGGGAGACAGGAGTTTTACCAGAGATGTCCTATCGATTAGGTTTAGGGAACCGCTTTGAATTAATGACACGTATTTCAGAGGAGCAATTTCAAAGCGCGATGCAGTTGAATACCTACCCCGAAACGCCAAGCATCACGCAAGAAGAATGGCAAGCCATTGTCAATTATTATACACGGAACGCACCGGTAAAAGCCATTCCTCAAAAGAAGAAAGAACCTATTTCAGTCGAGCCTTTGCATTTTGAGGTTAAAGAATACATTACCACCAATGATCTCATTGCAGGAGTTACCTCCATTAAAATACACCCAACAAAACCAGAAGTATGGGTGGGCATGCGAACGCATCAAACTGTTATTTTAGATAAAAATCTAAAGGCGGGAAAACAAATAGCCACGCGTAGTGCCAACGTATCTACGCAGTTTGTTGGCGCCCGCACCTTCCTAACCGGCATAGGGAAAATGTATCCCAATGATCAAAAACTTGGAACTCTACACGAATTACAAGGCAATCAAGCTCAGGTCATATTAGATTCGCTTAAGCGTCCAGTTGATTTACAAGTCGCAGATCTCAACGAAGATGGGGTACAGGACTATGTGCTTTGTGAATATGGATTTGAACAAGGACAATTAATCTGGGTCGATGGCAAAAATAAAAGCATCCATCCCCTGAAAATACAGGCAGGAGCACGAAATGTCGTTATTCGGGACTTTACTGGGGAAGGGAAACCTGATATCATGGTATTAACGGCTCAGGCCCGCGAAGGAGTCTCGCTGTTTATCAACAAAGGCAAAGGCTTATTTATTGAAAAGCCGCTCCTGCAATTTGATGCCGTATTTGGCAGTAGTTACCTGGAAGTCGCCGACATGAATATGGACGGACATGCTGACATCCTCGTTTCAAATGGGGACAATGCCGACTATTCTTACTCGAAAAAAGCGTTTCATGGTGTTCACATTTACTTAAATGATGGTCGGAATAATTTCAAAGAATCGTACTTTTTCCCAGCTTATGGCGCTTCCAAAACTGTCGCACGCGACTTTGATCAAGATGGCGATCTAGACTTGGTAATGATTGCCTTTTTTGCAGAAAATGACAAAGGGAAAAATGAAGGATTTCTTTATTTCCAAAATTCAGGAAACATGACTTTCAAAGTTAGTAACCTAGGTGTTCCGGAGGGAGCACATTACATTGTAATGGATGCTGGCGACGTAGACAAAGATGGAGATTTGGATATTCTTTTAGGGAATTACCAATTTGGTAAAAGAAAACCAGGAGATAAAATACCTCCTGGCCTTCAAATGCATTACATCAAAAATCTATTGCATTAATTTGGCTCCCGCTGGAATGAATGCTTGAGATTGACTACTTTGACTTAAGTATGATGCCCCATATGTCCAAGCCATATTTTGCTTATGGCCTTTAAAGCTATAGGTAAAATTACCCGGTTTAACAGCTGCCTTTACATAAGACCCTTTCGGTTTAAAAACCTTCATGGCGCCTCTATTTTGTAATGCGACAAAGGCTAAATCATTACCAATTTGAATTCCTACGAATGCTTTGGCATCTCCGGGAACTAATATGCCAGATTTAACCACGTATTGAAATCCTTTAGGACCACCAAGTAAAACACCTCCGTTGGAGGCATCATAGCGCCCCATGGCTACTTCATTTCCATAATTGTTACCTACATAGACAATATCCAAATATCCATCTTGATTTACATCCAAGACTTGCATTCCATTGATAGCTGAAACCTGTGCCATGATAGGTAATTCATGTAACTCGAACTTGCCAGCGCCCTTATTCTCAATGTACATGGAAGCGTTTTCGGTTAGTGATAATTTACTCGCTTTCTTCTTTTCGGAATCATTCAAAAACGTTTCCTGTGTAACTTTTCCAAAATCCTTATAATATACGAAGCGAGGACGCGTGGAATTCATTTGTTTGTGGGTATCGTCTTTCCCAAACAATGGGGCTGAAATAGGTGTTCCTTCGGCGTTTTGAAAATAGACAAAAGGGAACACATCATACACCCCATTGCCATCTAGATCCCCATGCAATACCTCCACTGGTTGTTTTGCCGAGGCACGTAGCAAGGTATTTTTGCCCATATTGCCCGCGACAAAATCCAGATCCCCATCTTGGTCGAAATCGGCCGTCGTAATGGAACCCCACAAGCCTAATGCAGGCTCGAGTCCCGTATTTGTCAATTTCTTCAAATGTCCCCGTGTATTTTGGTATATCTCAATCGGCATATATTCACCCGCAACAACCAAGTCTAGCCAACCGTCTTGATTGTAATCTGTCCAAACAGCATCACAGATCATGGCTTCTTGCAATAATTCCGGAGCCCATGCCTTTGTCGCATCTACATATTTGATATTTCCGGGTATTGATTCATTCCGTAACAATCGCGATATGGTACCTTTCGGATATTGAAAAGGCACATTCCGACCACTAACAAACAAATCTAAGTCACCATCATGGTCGACATCCGCTGCCCGAACAGCCGCATTACTTTCCGTGAATACAGGTAACGCAGTAGATTGAAAAGTGAAATTCCCCTTGCCATCGTTCATGTAGACGACATCTTGAGAACTATTTGAACCTATTTTCTCCTCAGTTCCTCCGCGCGCGACATAAAGGTCTAAATCTCCATCTTGATCCATATCAACTAACAAGCTGCCTAAATCTTCTCCTAATTTTTTCGGGGCGTCATAAGCTCCTTCCAAATACTTTTTCGAAAACTTCCCATTTGCTTGTTGGAGATAGAATATCCCCGAATAAAATTTGGATCCACCCACAAACAAATCTTCCCGACCATCTCCATTAACATCCCCAACGGATGCTCCGGGTCCTAATTGAGACATTTTATGAGGTGTTGTACTTTGGAAATTAAAATCGATAAAATCCATTTCCTTGTGCAAGTCGGTCAATTGAACACGATCACTTACATCACTAAACAAGCTTGGATCTTGAGAAAACAAGGACTGGTATGGCAAGTTAGCTTTAGCGATGGAGGCTTTAATTGATTGGTTATTTCCAGGATTCGTAATTATCTGCATGGAATCATTTGGCCAAACAATTCGTAACTCTTTAATTTTCTGTTTAGCCCCAAGCCCGATATGAGCTACCGGTTCAACACTTGACAAATAACCTCGATAAGGATTATTCTCGTAGTAAAATTTGGTTCCATCAACAAAGATACCTTCGATTCGAGTTCCAAGTCCACCTTTATTCATCCCTCTTCCTTCAAAACTCACACGTAAATACCGACTTTTTTCCGGTGCTTCTTCCATCGTGTTGTTCCGGTATACAAAAGCTTCGTCGTTTATATTATTTACCACATAATCTAGGTCGCCATCGTTATCCAAGTCACCATAGGCGGCACCATTGGAGAATGATGGAACGGTAATCCCCCAAGCAGCACTAACGTCTTCAAACTTGAGGCCACCTTTATTTCTAAAGGCATAGTTTTTAACCTTAATGACTGGCATTTGCTCGAGTAAAACAGCATCGGAGGCTAACTGTTGTGCATCAGCTCGATAAGACATAAAATCGCGATCTGTAACATCGCGAGGGAAACCATTAGTTATTAATAAATCGCGGTATCCATCATTATCGAAATCAGCCAATGAAGGACACCAACTCCATTCTGTTTCGGAAACACCTGCCAATAGACTAACTTCTTGAAAAGGCAATGCCTGACCATCATCACTTTTCCCAGCATTAATTTGCAAGGTATTTCGCATATACTGATAGGTATAACCATATAAATCAGAATTCTGGTATGCTTGATAGCTATTCGGAGGAGCTAATTGTTTTTTGCGTTCATTATCTTTTGGCAACATATCCAGCGCTACAATATCTTGTAATCCGTCATTATTCACGTCAGCCACATCATTCCCCATGGCACTTAAACTCGTATGTTTAAAATACGCTTTTGCTTGATCGGTAAAGGTTCCGTCATGATTGTTTATATATAGAATATCATCTGACACATAATCATTGGTTACGTAGATATCAGGCCAATTATCTTGATTAATGTCGCAAATGTTGATACCTAATCCATACCCTTCGATGGTAATTCCAGCTTCCTTTGAAACATTCGTATAAACGGGATGCCCTTTTTCTTTGGACCAATCGTTGCGGTATAATCTGTCCGTATTCGGATAAGAACCATCCTTTACTTTTGCTCGGTATAGAGATGGGAATTGGTCAATTACATCTGTCAATACATACATGTCCAAATCACCGTCTCGGTCATAATCAAAAAAGGCTGTATGTTCACTGTGGCCCGCATCATTCACACCATAATCAGATCCCATTTCCTTGAACGTGGGTATTCCATGTTTAATCCCTTGATTGACAAAAAGCATATTTTCACGATCGAATATGGACGTTTTCATCGTAGCAGAAACATAAATATCCAATAAACCATCACCATTTATATCGACAACCGATACGCCTGAACACCAACGATTTTTTGTATCAATACCAGCAGATTTCGAAATATCTTCAAACTTCATTTGACCCTTATTCAGGTACAAAGATCCATTAGCTTGACTACCTGAAAAAAAGATATCGAGAAGCCCATCTTGATTAAAGTCACCCATCCCAACTCCACTACCATTGTAAAGGTATTCATACTTCAAAATATTTAAGGTATCGTTCTCAGTGATAGAATTTGAAAAATGAATACCAGTATCATCACCAGATAATTGCTCAAAAGTGGTTTTGCTTTTGCAGGATGACAAAAGGGCTAAAACGGTGAAAACAAATAAAAAATGCTTGGACATATAGATCGTAAACTTTGAACTACTAAAATAAAAAAAGGTGGGGACTTCTCCCCACCTTTTTAAAACTAAAATCAAACGATTAATAACCAGGATTTTGCTTCAATACTGAAGTACCTTGAATATCAATTTGTGCTTGAGGAATTGGTAACAATGCATCTGTATCTTGGTAAGATGCACCACCAAATTTCGTTACTAACCACTTAGATTCGTATTTCAAGTATGCATTCAATGTTTTGTTTGCAGCACCCCAACGAACTAAGTCGAAGAAACGATGACCTTCAGTCGCTAATTCTAATAAACGCTCCATGCGAACGATCTTACGAGCGTTTGCTTGATCGCCTAAAGTAGAATACGTAGAGATTACGTAGTTTGCTTCGTTTGCACCTGTTTTCGCGTTCTTAACAAATCCAGCTGGATTTGCAGCACGAGCACGAACACGATTGATGTAATCCAGTGCAGTCGCTAAGCTACCCGCTTCGATTTCAGCTTCAGCAGCCATCAACAATACGTCCGCAAAACGGATGATGTTGAAGTTCATTGTCGCATATCCACGAGTCCAAGAAGAACCATCAGTCAAGGTATTCTCTTGACGCTTGTAATAGATGTATTTCTTAGGTGAATAAGGACCTGCATAAGGCTGAGAACGAATCCAAGCAGCACCTGGATGTTCGATCCAGTCTAAGTATTGGATACCACGACGACCAATTGTATGGTCAATACGAGGATCTAATGGATCTGCATCCTCAGTAAAAGCAGCTGATGAAGCAACACCATAGTCATTCTTAACAGCGTTAGCTGCCAAGTTGTAATCTGGAGTACCATCCGCTTGCTCTCCTAATAATGGAAGACCATCAGCAGAAACACGGTAAGCATTTGCCATCGAGAATGATGGTTGGAAGAATCCGCAGCAGTTACCTGGACCGTCAGAACCCGTATTGTATGGGTAGTTCAAATCATCAAATCCATTTGCGTTATTTACGTTACCTGTATTCATTGACGATTGAATAGCGAATACAGCCTCCTCGTTGTTGTCGTTCTCCGCATTGAAGATTTCAGCAAACTTAGAAACTAAGCCATATTTCTTACCATTTGTCGTCTTACCATTCGCGATAACAGTAGTAAAGATTGCCTTTGCATCTGCAAACTTAGCTTGATACAAATAAACTTTACCTAGGTAAGAGCCAGCAGCCCACTTATTCGCACGACCAGCTGACGAAGATGTCTCTGGCAAATTATCATATGCAAATTTGAAATCTGCTTCGATCTTAGAATATAAGTCAGCAGTCGCAACTACTTTCTCAATTCCTTTTCCATAATCCATTGTTTCGTCTACGTAAGGAGCTGAACCGAATAAACGCTTCAACTCAAAATAGAAGTGACCACGCAAGAAACGAGCCTCAGCGACAATGCGTGTTTTATCTGTAGCGGATAACTCTTTAGAACCATTCGCCAAGTTAATTGTCGCATTAGCACGCGCGATACCCTCGTATTTTGCTTGCCATGTTGAGTTCAAGTCACCGTCAGTAGGAGAAACCTCATAACGTTGCATTACGTTGATGTTTGAGTAATCACCTGGGTCAGTACCTTTGTTACTCTCACCTCCACGAATAGAACCCCACACCCAGTTATTAGGAGCGGCTAAACGAGAAAAACCTTTTCCTGCTAACTGCGCATAAGTACCAATTAAGGCACCTTCTACACCAGCTTTAGAAGATAACTGCGCCTGAGCTAATGAAGCTGTTGGCGGAACTTCTAAAAACTGATCCTTACAAGCGAATGTCAACATGAATGCTGACGCACTAACTAAACTTAATCGCTTTAAAATCTGATATTTTTTCATGTTCTTAATTTTTAAAATTGGCTGTCGCTAAATTAGAAATTCAAGTTGATTGAAGCATTGAATGAACGTGTAACTGGGTAGTTACCTACGTCGATACCAAAGCTTGTATCAGCAGCTCCACCAACACCTGGATCTAAACCTTTGTACTTTGTGAGAGTAAACAAGTTGTTAGCTGAAAGTGTCAACTTAGCATTTTTCACACCGATTTTCGAAATAATGTTTTTAGGGATTTGGTATCCTAAAGAGATATTTTGTAAACGGATGTAATCACCATCTTCTACATACCAAGAGTTTTCAGCAGCTGAAGTTGAGATATTGGAAGCAGACTCCCAGATTGGTGCCTCAGCAGCGTTACCCAATGCTGGTGTCCAAGAGTTTTTCGCACGTACACCTTTACCAGATCCTTCAAAAGTTCCGTAGAAGTCAGTAAACCACTTCGATTGGTTCCAAATTTTGTTACCAGCTGAAGCATATAAGTACATGTTCAAATCAAATTGCTTGTAAGTTAACCCTACATTCACACCCCCCGTGTAAGTTGGAACTGGTGAACCTAAGTAAGTACGATCTGCAGGAGTAATCTTGCCATCACCATTCATATCGGCATAACGGAAACGTCCCACGCCCTTACCTGATTGCTCTGGTGAAGATGCTACTTCAGCAGCTGAGTTGAAATATCCGATTACTTGATATCCATAGAATGAAGACAATGAACGTCCTACTTCCATACGAATTGGCGTGATTCCACGGAATGCACCACCAACTAAGTTCGTGATCCCTGGAGCAAAAGCAACGATTTCATTTTTCAAGAATGAATTGTTAAATGTCAAATCATACTTAATATCTGAAGTCAAGTTACCACGATTGATAATTTGGAAGTCGATACCTTGGTTACGCATTTTAGCAACGTTCACAGATGGTGCAGATGCAGAAGGTCCTACAACAGCTGGAAGTGGTACGTTGAATAATAAATCCTCCGTATCTTTTCTCCAAATATCAAATACTACCTCCCACTTACCATTCAATAACGTAGCATCGATACCAATGTTCGACGTTACAGCAGTCTCCCACTTAGCAGCTGGGTTACCGATACGTGAACGATAATATCCTTCATTAGCTCCTGATGATTGACCATCGATTGGATAGAATGAGTTACCACGGTTTGCAGCGTATAATGAGTACTGATTGGCAGGGTCTACGTTGTTTGAGTTACCCATTGTACCCCAACCACCACGAATTTTCAAATCAGTAATAGCAGGAAGATCCTTCATGAATTCTTCCGAAGTTACACGCCATGCTGCAGAGAAAGCAGGGAAAATACCGTAACGATTCTCAGAACCAAAACGAGAAGATCCATCACGACGAACAACTCCAGTAAAGTAATATTTCTCGTTGAAGTTGTAGTCTAATTTACCAAATATTGAATAGAAATTCACACCTGAGAACAAGTTAGATGTAACAACTGGTGATTGTACTGAGTTCATCGTAACGAAATCCAAGTCCATTGAGAATGGATTAATACCTGAACCGTTGATTGAACGGCCAGCACCTGTATTCAATGCTTCTAAACCTGCTAACACTTTAAATCCATGCTTTCTCCAATTAAACTTGTAGTTAGCTGTATTTGTCATTACCCAAGCAAATGAATATGCTTGACCTTCTGAGAATGAATTAGATGCCTCAGGCTCAGAATCTCCTAAATAACGGTAGTTGTAGTTCTTATACGCTGATGCATTATACTGACCACCAATACTTGTACGTAATGTCAAGTCTTTAATTGGCTCATAATCCACATAAACGTTACCTACAGCATTCGCATTGTAGTTGTTATCGTTTGAGTTATTTAATACAATCTGACGAACAGGGTTACGTGGGTTGTTAAAACCAGCAGCCTTCGTAGATGCATAAGCTCCAAATTCATCGAATACTGGGATTACCGTTGGCATACGATACGCAGACAAAATTACTGATTCATCACCTGCAACACCTAAACCACCGTTACCACCTGCCTGACCACGAACTGAACGATAAGTGAACTGTAAGTTCTCACCAATCTTTACTTTCTTACCTAAGCTAAACTCAGAGTTAAAACGTGCAGAATAACGCGCAAAGTCGTTTTGAATCAAGATACCATCTTGTTTCTGACCTGATAAGCCTAAATAGAAACGACCTGCGTCTGTTCCTCCTGAGAAGCCTAGTGAGTGACGTTGTGTCGCACCCAAACGCGTAATTTCATCGTACCAGTTTGTACCTGCTTTATTCGCTTTAATCAAGAATACGTTCTCTGGATTTGCAGCACGAGCAGCTGTAATTGCAGCTAAGTCAACATTGTTAACCGCGTTCGCTCCATTTGCGTGCAAATAAGTAGGAATAACAGCTTGTGCTTGATTACCATATTGAGGGTGTGTATATGCAACCGCAGTTCCGTTAGCCGCCGCATTGTTACGATATGCCACATGTGTCCAATCTGCTTGCTCTTGTGGAGTCAACATTTTTGGAGCACCTGCTACGTTTGGATCAGTAGCACCATACATACCATTGTAAGTGATGTTCAAACCTTTCTTACCACGTGATCCTTGCTTAGTCGTATATACGATTACACCATTGGCAGCACGAGCACCATAGATAGAAGCCGCAGCCGCATCTTTCAAGACCGTTGTAGACTCGATATCATCTGGAGATAAGAAATCAGTAGATCCTACTGGAACCCCATCCACTACATATAATGGTTCGTTACCACCAAAGGCACCAAAACCACGTACACGAATGATTGAGTTAGTTCCTGGCTGACCGTTTGTAATCAAAGTTACCCCTGATACACGACCTTGTAACATTTGCTCAACGTTACCCGTTGGTGCAATTTGCAAGTCTGCCGCCTTTACAATCGAAGCTGCCGCAGTAGACTCCTTCTTGTTTGTTACAGAGTAACCTGTTACGATTACCTCACTTAATTGGCTCACATCCTCATCCAATGATACTGAAATTGAAGATTGAGATCCGACTGAAACAGTTTTTGTTTTGTAACCTACCGCTGAAATACTCAAGACAGCGTTACCCGATTTCACTGTAACTGTAAATGCACCATTAGCATCTGTAGTAGCACCCGTGTTTGTTCCTTTAACAGCAACACTTACTCCCGGAATACCCTCAGCGTTCGCATCCGTAACTTTACCTGTTACCTTACGATCCTGTGCAAATGACGAAAAACTCCCTAGCATCACAATCGCGAGCAATAAGAAGCTTCGAAGACTTTGGTAAAAATTGTTTTTCATAATACGTTTTAATTAGTTTTCTAAATAAGATTAAATAGTTGTTACTCGAGTTTTTGATTCAATAATAGGTCTCCTTTCTTGTTAAGTTTATGAATAGGTTTAGATGATATAAGTTAAAATAGGTTTAAAAGTTCTTCTTTAAATAGTACAACAAATAGGTTTAAAAGTTAATCTTTTATTTTATCGGAATCATACAATATCACAACTGTTCTATGCTGTTCCAAGCTCTCAAATATGTATAAACCCAACTACTCTTGCAAATATTTTCTTGATATTTTTTCACTTTTTTAAGCAAAAATGTCATTTTATCACCAAAACCAACTTTTGAAGCCTCTATTTTATCATATAAATACAATGTAAAATTCAAATACGAAAAAAATAAGCATATAGACGATTACAAATCCTGCGACCAAATCGGCTAATAGTCCTACAAACAGTCTAATATCTGCGCTTTGTCTAAATTTTACAATTGTCCAAAAAATCCAAATTGATTTCCCGATTTATCCCTAAATTTGGTTCATGTCAAATTTCGATCCCAAAAGCATCTTACCTACACTCCCAGACCAACCGGGTGTATATCGCTATTTCGACGAAAATGATACCATCATTTATATAGGCAAAGCCAAAAACCTAAAAAACCGCGTCAGCAGCTATTTTACAGGGATACAAAATCACAATACCAAGACAAGGCGCCTAGTCCAACAAATGCAAAAAATCGAATTCACCATCGTGCATTCCGAATTTGATGCACTCCTTCTTGAGAATACGCTCATTAAGCAATTCCAACCGAAATACAACATTCTACTCCGCGATGATAAAACCTATCCTTTTATCTGCTTAACGAATGAGCATTTCCCTCGTCTCATCACGATGCGACGCATCGATCATAGCGTAGGGACTTTTTTCGGCCCATTTGCTAATCCAAAGGCCATGAATGGGCTGATTGAGATGCTTCACCAGCTTTATCCAATTCGGACATGTTCGCTCGCATTGAAACCGGGAAATATCGAACAGGGGAAATTCAAAGTTTGCCTCGAATACCATATTGGAAACTGTAAAGGTCCATGTGAAGGACTTCAAACCGAATCCGATTATCAAATTTACATCGAACAAATTACCCATATCCTTAAAGGGAATTACCAAAAGCCCAAAAGCCTGTTTTTCGAACGCATGCAACAAGCTGCAGCACGTATGGCTTTTGAAGAAGCCCAGGAATGGAAAGAAAAGTGGGAATTACTCGAAAACTTTCAAGCTAAATCAACGGTTGTGAATCCCGCAATTCATGATGTGGATGTATTTACGATGGTTTCCGACGATGCTTTGGCCTACATTAATTTCATGAAGGTCATCAATGGTACAATCCTGCAATCGCAAACTTGGGAGGTCAAGAAGAAGTTGAATGAGGATGAATCGGACCTGCTCACCATGTTGATTTGGGAAAAACGTGAACAATTTCACAGCAAAGCCAAAGAAATCCTGACCAATATTCCCATGGCGATCGAATTTCAGGGAGCCAAAAATACGATTCCCCAAATGGGCGACAAGAAAAAACTGTTGGACATGTCACTCAAAAATGTCTTGTATTTCCGGAAAGATAAGGCCGACCGCAAAGCGGCTGAGGAAAGTGGTGGCGATCGGAAAATGCGCGTCATGCTTAAACTCAAAAATGATTTGCGTCTAACCCAATTACCCAAACGTATTGAATGCTTCGATAATTCCAATCTACAAGGAACGAATCCTGTTTCGGCCATGGTTTGTTTCATCCAAGCCCAAGCAGCGAAAAAGGAATACCGCCTGTTCACGCCCAGAACCGTGGAAGGCCCAGATGACTTCGCTACCATGCATGAAGTAATCACACGTCGGTACACGCGTCTCCTCGAAGAAGAAGCAGAATTACCTGACCTCATTATTGTCGATGGAGGTAAAGGCCAATTAAGTTCAGCTTGTGAAGCGTTGAAAGCGATAGGACTTTATGGGAAAATCCCGATCATCGGTATTGCCAAACGACTCGAAGAAATCTATTTCCCCGAGGATAGCCTACCTGTTTATATAGATAAGAAATCAGAATCGCTGAAATTAATTCAACAATTACGTGATGAGGCGCACCGATTTGGTATCACAGCCCATCGCAATCGCCGAAGTAAAAACTTTTTGGTTAGTCAATTAGAGGAACTTGAAGGAATCGGAAAACTGACAGCACAAAAACTCCTAAAACATTTTGGCACAATACGCCAAATGTATGATGCGCCCGTGGAGGAATTAGAAAAAGTGGCAGGTAAAGCCAAGACACCAATGCTACGCAAACAAATTAAAATTTGGCTAGACGAGAAGGCCTAATTTCTCGATTTGAAACGACCTAAATCAATGTGCTGAAATTGTCGGTATGCCTGAATCACCAAAGCCAAAGCTACAGCCATTTCACAAACTCCTACCACCAACACAAAAATACCCAACAACAATCCTTGATTCGCAGTATCCTGACGCGAAAAAGCAATCAAATTCAAGTTGGCCGCATTCAACATCAATTCAATCCCCATCAAGACGAAAATAGCGTTCCGTTTTAGAATCAACATACTAAAACCGATGGCGAATAAACATGCCCCCGCCCAAAGGAATAACAATAATGGAATTTCGTTATTCATGATGCTTCGCGATATAGGTTGAGCCTATCAAGGCAATCAATAAATAAATTCCCACCAATTCAAATGGCATGGCGTATTCCGTCAATAAGGAAATCCCCACAAAACTCAATTTAGAATTAGGGTCTGCTATTTCAACCCCAGCAAAATTTCCACGTGCCAGAATAAATAATAAGCCAGCGAAAATCGCAAGTCCAATCACGACAGGCATCGTGCGTGAGGATTCCTCAGTTACTAAATTGTTTTGATCCTTATCGCCCCGACTGTTCTGATTTGTCAACATGATTCCAAAGAGAATCAAAATCAGCACACCTCCCACGTAAATCATGAGGTGTGAAACAGCCATGACATCCGCATAAGCTAAGACATATAGACCCGCTAAACCAAGCATGGTCATAAACATCGCCAATGCTGCATGCAAAATATTTTTCGTCCAGAGCATCACAAGAGCACTTCCACAGGTAATACATACCAAAGCCAAGAAAGATAATATCAAAGGCGTCATGGGGGATCGGGGTTATTCGTTGGACTATTTGACGGTAGACCTTGGTCGTTCGACGTTTGACCTTCCAACTTCGGACTACCTGACTCCTGACTAGCGACTGGCGACTCTGGACTAGTTACTTTCTTAAAACTCGGCTTAAAAGCGGGCTTAGGTTGAGACGTTGGACTTTGGTCGTTCGACGTGTGACCTTCCGACTTCAGACTACCTGACTCCTGACTAGCGACTGGCGACTCTGGACTAGTTACTTTCTTAAAACTCGGTTTAAAAGCGGGCTTAGGGTTAGACGTTGGACTTTGGTCGTTCGACGTTGGACCTTCCGACTTCGGACTACCTGACTCCTGACTAGCGACTGGCGACTCTGGACTAGTTACTTTCTTAAAACTCGGTTTAAAAGCGGGCTTAGGTTGAGACGTTAGACCTTGGTCGTTCGACGTTTGACCCTCGGACTTCGGACCACTAGACTCATGACTAGCGCCTGCCTTCATCGCCGCCTTCTCTGCTACAAATTGCTCATACAATTTCCGCTTCTCATCAGCCTGTTCCGGCGTCAAATTCGCAAATGAAAAATTATGATCCTTCACATCAAACACTGAAAAATCATACTCCGATGTCATCGTCAAACATTCCGTCGGGCAAACCGTTGTACATAAGCCACAAAAACAGCATTTCGACATATCAATGTCGAATTTCGCGGCATACAAACGAATTGGCGATCCATCAGAAGCATGTCCCACCAACCCCGTTGCCTTGATCGGCTCAATATCAATGCAATCCACCGGGCAAACCTTTACACATTTATCACAAACAATGCAATCGTCCATTTCATTGTGTAATTGATATCGCCCATTCACCGGTGTAGGAATTTGTAAACTCGGATATTCCAAAGTTACAATCCCTTCAGATTGTTGAAAATACCCTGCATCCTGAATCTGATGAACAGTCCGCTGCTTACGCGCATTCCAAGCATGCTTCCAAGTTAATGCCATCCCCTTACGGGTGCTCTGAACCACCTCCAAAATCTCCTTGAAATAATTTCCTATCGCTGACATCCTAAAAATAAATGGCTGGGAACGATGATGGATCCGACTCGCGCATCATCTCATAAACAGTATCCACAACATTTTCCACATTGGGCTTCGAGAAATAATCTCCATCCGAACTATAGGCTGGTCGGTGTGGACGTGCCGCCAAACAACGCGCTGGACAGTCCAACCACGTAAAAGCCCCTTGTTTATCCAATACCTCTTGCATCATATACGCAGAAGCCCCTCCCGGCATATCCTCATCCGCGAATAATACGCGATGTGTCTTTTGAATCGATGTCAAAATGTGGTGATATCGATCAAATGGCAATAAGGTCTGCACATCAATCACCTCCACAGAAATTCCCATTTCTGCCAAGGCCTCCGCTGCCTCCATCACAATCCGACACATCGAACCATAGGTCACAATCGTCAAATCATTCCCCTCACGCAAGATTTCCGGAACACCCAATGGCACAACTAATTCCTCTAAATTTGTTGGCATCGGTTCCTTCAATCGATATCCATTCAAACATTCTACGACCAAACCAGGATCATCACCGGCCAATAATGTCCGATACATCCCCGCAGCTTGGGTCATGTTGCGCGGCACACAAAAATGTACCCCACGTAATCCATTTAATAAAACGGCCATCGGGCTACCCGAATGCCAAATGCCTTCCAAACGATGTCCACGCGTCCGTACAATCATGGGGGCCTTTTGACCGCCTGCTGTCCGATAATGCAAACATGCCCAATCGTCTGATAAAATCGCAAAAGGATAAAATATATAATCCAAATATTGTATCTCTACAATCGGCCGCAATCCACGCATGGAAGCACCCAATCCCTGCCCTACAATACTGATTTCTCGTATACCTGTATCCGTTACCTTTAATGGACCGAATTTATCCTGTAAGCCCGCTAAAGTTTGATTAACATCCCCAATTTTCCCAACATCTTCTCCCAAAATAAATACCCGCGGATCCTCCAAGAATTTGGCAAAACTCTTATTCAAAATCTCCCGTCCATCGACTAAAACAGGCTCTTTTTCGTAAATAGCTTTCACTTCTTGAACCAACAGAGGGCTATACTTCGATTCGCTCATCTGATGGGAGCTAAAACGACGATGATTGCGAGCTTCTAATTCGGCCAACCACTTACGTAATAACTTAACAGCGGGTCCTTGGAAAAACCGAAATTCACGCAAGGCTTTACGTCCTGCACGAACCAAATCACTGAAAATCGGATATTGCAATTCATTTAATTCAGCCAAAATGGGCTCCAATAAACCGGGCTCATTCGTAGAATCGTATAAATTTTTTGCGATCCGTAAAAACGCCTTTTTATCGACCTCAATTGCTGCCATATAGGCTGCAAAGGCTTCTTTTTGGTATTTGCGAGCTAAGGCTGTTGATTCATCATCAATGGCTTTTAATTCCTCCGCGGAAGCAAAACCTTGTGCGATAATCCAAGCCTGAAATTGTAGATTACAATCTGCCTCATGCTCGAATTGAAGGCGATCTGCAGATTTATATCGTTCATGCGAACCGGATGCCGAGTGGCCTTGCGGTTGCGTACATTCAATTACGTGTACCAAACACGGAACCATTTCCTCGCGAGCTAATTGGGCAGCCTTTTGATAAGCCGCAATTAAACCTGGGTAATCCCATGCTTTTACCTGAATAATCTCCAAGCCTTTTTCCGTTTCTGTTCGTTGGTATCCCGCTAAGGCCTTCGAAATCGAGGATTTAGTGGTTTGATATTCAATCGGAACCGAAATCCCGTACCCATCATCCCAAACCGAAAAAACAATCGGGATTTGTAATACGCCCGCAGCATTAATGCATTCCAAATACATTCCTTCAGATGTGGAGGCATCCCCAATGGTCGTAAAACAAACTTCTTTCCCGCCTTTCGAAAATAAGGCAGCATGCTCCTGTAAATCAGCACGTTCCCGATATAATTTAGAAGCGTACGCAATCCCAAGTGCCCGAGGTGCCTGAGCCGCAGTAGATGAAATTCCAGCAACAGAATTGAAGCGCGTTGTTTGATCCAACCATTCGCCTGAATCGTCTAACCAGCGCGTTGCGTGATGATTATTCATTTGTCGGCCACCTGAATGTGGATCAAATTGAATATCAGGATGTCCGTATAATTGAGCAAAATATTGTGGCCATGTCAAGTCGCCGATAGCAACTCCGATGGTTTGGTCGCGATAATAACCGGAAACATAATCCCCCGCTTGCATCGAATTCGCTAATGCGAGCTGACACAATTCCTTCCCATCTCCATATATACCAAATTTGGCCCTTCCCGAGAAGACTTCCTTACGAACAAGCAAGCTGCAGGCCCTACTTAAAGCAGCCAAGCGATAATCATCTAACACCTTGGCAGGATCAAATGAAATCTCAGGATTAGAAAAGGTATAATGCAAAGCCAACGATTTCCTGGTAAATTTAACGTGTAAAAATACAACAAAATAAATAAGCCAAATAAAAGCAGCGCTATTTATTTCACAAAAAAACAGAGGTAATTCTTTTGCCGAATCTCCACATTGTTTTAGATTTGCTCAAGTAGTAAACCAAAAAATCATAACCATGAAGAAATTTTTAGGCGTGTTAGCGCTCATCATTGGATTCGCTTTCCAATCTAACGCTCAAGGTGCAATCAAATTCAAGTCGGAAAAACATGATTTCGGCAAAATAGTTGAAGGTACACAAGCTACTTACAGCTTCGAATTCACAAATACAGGAAAAACGCCCGTAGTTATCTCCAATGTTCAACCATCTTGTGGTTGCACAACACCTGAATGGACGCGAGAGCCCATCATGCCAGGAAAAACAGGTAAGGTAACAGCTTCTTACAATTCAACAGGTCGTCCGGGTAACTTCAACAAATCCATTACCGTAGTTAACAACGGAGAAGTTCAACAAATCCAATTATTCATCCAAGGAACCGTTGAACCGAAAAAATAAATCTATTGTATGATCAAAAAAGGGACGTTCTTGCGAGCGTCCCTTTTTTGTTTAGTCATGATTTAATAGCGCTTTGTTTCGCAGCCCATTAATCCATGAGGCAATCTTGAGCACATCCGCGGCTGGCACATGACTCATCGGAGCCATCTCTGTGGCATAATCTGGCCAGTTTTGTGGATTGGGCTTGTAAACCAAAGCCAATATTTGCTTATCTGTGTAATTCCGTTTGGCAATGTCTGCATAGGATGGCCCAACCACCTTCGACTCTTTGGCATGACAAGCTAAACAAGTATGTTTTTTCAATAAAGCCATCGCCTCCGCATCAGAAATGACCGCCGATTTTTTCGTTGGCCTCACCGCTACCGCCTTCACCACAGCAGCCTCCTCCAAGCGATGTGTCGCTTGAACCGCCAATTTACCCCCCGAAGGAATTTGATTCAAGGTATAATAAGCTGTTTCGTGTAACAAAGGTTCTCCGGCTTCGTTGCGAATACCCTCCAACTTAAATTCATGGATAAAATATTGACGAAGACCTTCAATCACTAAACGAACTTTACGTTTATCTGCAGATACCTCAACACCCGTAATTTTCAAATTCTTCAATTCGATAATCGGACTGCCATATTGATGTTGGTATTTATAAATATACGACCTCAACGCATAAGAGGCTGCCTTTTTAACTGAATTCACATCCACAGCCTGTGTAAAACTTAGTTCAAAACCATCCGGTTTAGCTTGGATATCCTGAATCTCAAAAGGCATTTGACCATTCCACATCAAACGTTGTAAGCCGAATTCATCTTTGCCAGTTGAGCCCCAACCGCGTGATGTCATCCCCACGAACATCGATCCATCTAAGCCAAATCGCTCACGTAAAATTCCCGATTGAAATCCTTCCCGGTAATTGATGCAAAAGCCTTGATATACCCCATTAACTTTCTCTAGACCCATGCGCATGATCTTCGATTGCCCCTGATCCGCCACAAAATATTGTCCCGGGAAAGGGCTGAATTTCCCACGCGTTGTATCTTGTAAAATATCGGAAGTCGATATTCCCATGATCGCATGTGGAAACCAAACCGCAGGCAATTTCAAATTCTTCACCTTTGCAGCCGCCTCATACATCGGAGCTCCGTTATCTTGAATTTCTTCTAAGGTCAAACGGAAAGGGCTATTGGGTTCTTTGGCCCATTTAAGGCCGCCGGGGTTACCCGCAAAATCGCCCTTCGCTAAATGCGTCACCCGACCAGAACCTACCCAATCCCCTTGGTTTTCTCCATAAAAAATATCGCCATCTTGGTTGATGCTATAACCCGCGGGTGAACGTAAGCCGGCCGCAAAAGGCTCCAAAGTTCCATTGGGGTGAATTTTAACCAACCAGCCACGCCATTTGGCAAATTTCCCTTCTCCAAATCCAACCCAAGCTAGATTCAGGGTCACCAACATATCTCCATTCTTATCGAAAACAGGGCCATAAGTATATTCATGGTAATTTCCCGAAAGGTCGAATTGGTAAATCGGCTCATACAAATCAGCCACCCCGTCACGGTTGGTATCGGTAATTTTAGTCAATTCCCCCCGTTGGGAACAATAAAAAGCACCATCACGATAAGCCAAACCCAACACCTCATGCATCCCTGAAGCAAAACGCTTGTAATGTACCTGATGATTCACGGTTTGATAAGGGTTTTCGATGATCCAAATCTCACCCCGACGGGTGCTTACCGCCAAACGACCGTCCGGCATCGTAGCTAAACCACCCACTTCCAAATAGATCTCTTTAGGAATGGGAAGGGTTTTAATTTCATAATAATCTTGCTCCGTTTTGGAGTTTGATTTTTGTGCAAATGTGGCGAAGGCCAACAATATGCATGCGATTGTCATTTGTATATTTTTCATCAGCTTACCAGATCAATTGATACGAAACTTCATTTCCTTGCACCGGGATGCGTTGTTGTTTTAAGCCTTGTTTCGGAGTTAAAATAGCACCTATTCGCCCATCCCATTGGACAAAATACGATTGCCCTTGTAGGCCAATTAATGTAGCATTAATCGAGGAAATCCCGTGATAACTATTTCCTAAAACAAGCTCGGAGGCTGATTGTATCGAACTTGCCGACTTAAACGAAAACGTTCTCTCTAAGCCTGTGATAGCCGTATTTGGACGAATAAAATCTTCCACCATCACATTCCCAGCAGGCCAATGGTACATAAAAATCGGTCGGCCATCTTTTACTCGAAATCCCTTATAAACCAATTCCGTGGAATCTGCTTGCGCTTGATGATCCAAGATCAACGGAAACTTGCCATCCAGGGTAACCGTCACACCCAAAGGTTCAGATGTCTGTGGTTCTCCACGATTTTCCCACATTTGGGTTGCATTTAGGAAAGGCCCGCGCCAAACCTGAAGCAATGCTCCTTGTTTTAAATCATACGAATAATGCATGCCGGAAGGGTCTCCCACATGAATAACATGGGTCTTTTTCTTTCCTTGGTGCATCGCAAAAGAGCGCTGGAAAACCGGTTCAGCATTAGCTTTAACTTCAATCATACCCACGGCTTCAGGGTCTAATAAAGACGTCCGCTCATGCAAAGCAACCGGATGTGAACCAATTCGCTTAACATATAATCCTAAGGCCTGAGGTCCCCATGGAAAATCCTTGACATGGATAACTTCTAATTTGTGTTTACCAGCTGTCAATTCCGTATTCGAAGAAACCATTTCTGAATACCAATGTGCCCCCTGATTCAATTCCTTTCCATCCACTTTCACAACACCCGAGCCTGTCCAATACGACTGAAATTCATAGGTATCTGTTTCAGGAACGTCCAAATCTGCTTGATAATGAATCAGATAATCGTTTTTGGCCTTGATGACCTTATAGGTCAATTTGTCTAATTTACCAGACTCAACAGGCTTCGCGGATCCAATAATAGGCTCCGTGAATTTACCTGTGTAATAATCATACTTAATGGGCCCCATGCTGACACTTGGCTTGTCATAAGTCTCATATTGTATATTTTTGAAAGCCACTTGCGTATGATCCCCTTGAATCAAAATAGGCGCCGAAGCAACTTCTTGTAAAGAAACAGCACCGCGCGTTACGCCCAACATTTCCAAATTTTCATGAATTAAAATGCCGTTCAAAATAACTTTTTTGAATATCGCATTTTGAATTTTCTTCCCATTCGCATCGAATCGAGGAGCCTGAAAGTCGATTTCCATGTGTTGCCAAAGACCGGGAGCCTTCGATGCATTTTGCATCGGTGCATACCCCTCGTAGCCCTCTTTTCCTTTGCCACGTGCATCATCCCAGCGTTCATAAATTCCGCCGCAATCTCCAAAATTCAATTGTTTTTTCGTCCACGAATCGGCCAATTGCACTTCATAACGCCCCTGTAGGTAAACACCTGAGTTTCCTTTTTTAGGCAACATAAAATCAAACATCAAGTGAATATCCCCATGTGAAAAAGCAAAGATTAAATCATCTGAGCGCTTGTATTTGCCATTGCGAAGGGTGTTGACGAGGATGCCTTGACCCGTGGCTACTTGTAAAGATGTGTCAGAATAAGCAGCCTGAACGGCACCTTCAATGGTCCAATTGTTACTGGGATGCTGAAAAGCAGCCAAGTCTTTGAGATTCACGTGCTCTTGGGCTAAGCAAGTCCAAGACAATAACGTGAGCAAGAGTATGTTGCGCATGAGCTTTGTTAAATAGGTTCTTCAAGCAAATCTAGCAAAATATTATGAACAATTTCATCGGCACAAACAGGATACTCGTAGCATATTTCCCAAGAATATTTTGCAAATTGTTTACTTCGAATCCATTATTTGTGAATTCATGGCAAAAACTAAATTAATTTCGAAGCCCATATTACTCCACTTGCTATTTTGGGCTTGTTTGTTGGCATTACCGATTTTACTAGGCCCGAGCTCTCAATCGCAAAATCCGGAGGAAATTCAACGCCACTTTCAATGGAATTTATTTTTCTTCGTCTTTGGCCTAGCAAATATTCCCATCTTCTACATCAATACGGAGATTCTTATTCCCAAAGTTTTAAAACGGTATAATCTAATTGCCTATTTAGCCTTACTCGTGATCGGATATTTTATCATGGTTGGCTTAAATGATCTGATTTTCGAACTCTTATTTAAAGACTTACATGTGCCTATTCGTCCCAAAGGAGGCGGCAGCGGCATGAAGCGCTTTACCTATTTGCGTATCATATTTCAATACCTATTCATCATTGCAATCGGGATTAGTTATCGTTTTCTTTCCGACAACATGAAGGAACAAGAGGCCAAAAAAGAAGAGGAGAATGAACGTTTAAAATCTGAGCTTTCCTTCTTGCGCTCACAAATCAGCCCTCATTTCATGTTCAATGTATTGAATAGCATCGTTTCCCTTTCCAGAAGAAAACCAGAAAGCGTTGAACCTGTTGTGATCAAATTGTCAGAGTTGATGCGCTACATGATTTACGAAACAAGTGATTCGAGAGTTGCCATTAGCAAGGAAGCGAACTACTTGGAATCCTACATCGAATTGCAACGCTTGCGATTTGGGAATGATATTGATATTGATTTTACTTCCGAAATCTCAGGCTCAGCAGGCACAATTGAACCTATGCTACTGATACCATTTGTCGAAAATGCCTTCAAACATGGTGTAGGTATGATTGAAAAACCCAGCATCAGCATACAGTTACATGATAATCCTACCTATTTGCATTTTGTTGTCAAAAACAAAACGAGCAATCAGGCTACTGAGAAAAAAGACGAAAGTTCTGGCATCGGCTTAACCAATGTTCGAAGAAGATTGGAATTGCTATACCCAGAAAATCACGAACTTAATATTACGGAAACTGCGAACACCTATAACGTCGATTTGAAAATCACACACAGTTAAAACGATGGAAACGAAAGAAACTTTTTCGGAAATTCCGAATACGATTTTAAAATGTATCGCCATCGACGATGAAAGTTTAGCATTGGATTTGGTGGAAGATAATATTGCCAAAGTACCCTTCTTGAAGTTGGAGGCGCGCTGCCGCAATGCTTTCGAGGCGATCGAATATTTACAAAACAATCCCGTTGACCTTATCTTCCTCGATATTCAAATGCCAGGATTAACGGGGGTGCAGTTTTTGGAAGGATTGACACAAAAACCGATGGTTATTTTTGTGACTGCATACCAACAATACGCGCTGGAAGGTTTCAATCTGGATGTGATTGACTATGTGTTGAAACCGATATCTTTTGAACGTTTTTTGAAAGCAAGCCATAAGGCGCTTGATTATTTCAAAAGCAAATTAGCACTACAAGGCAATGTCGCGAAGGCAGACGCGAAGGTGGATTATATTTTCATTCATGCCGATTACTCTTTGATGAAAATCATGCTAGAGGATATTTTATATATCGAAGGCTTGAAAGACTACATCAAAATACATGTACGTAATCAAAAATACCCGATTGTTTGTCGGATGACCATGAAACTCATCAGCGAAAAATTACCTTCGGATGAATTTCTACGTATCCACAAATCCTTCATCGTATCCCTGAAAAAAATTGAATCCATACGGAATCAAAAAGTTAAAATTGGAGAAAATCACATTCCTTTGAGCGATAGCTATTCGGAACAATTTTACCAGACCATTGGCTATCAGAAGGAATAATTACTTCAAATTATTTTTGCCAAAGTGATAATTCACGCCCAACCAAGCACGTAAAAGTCCTGTCTGAACTTTCGAATCCGTATAGGGTGTAAATTCAAAATTTAAGCCCAAATGCGGTACGGATGTAAAAGGATAGGCACGCACGCCAAAGCTTCCATAATAGCCTTTTAGCAAAGAGGATTGATTGAACACATTGGACATCCAACCGATGTTGACTCCACCACCTGTGTAAAAAACTGCGTCTTTGGTTTTATATACCGTGAGCATAGGACCAAACTCCGATGTGATTGCCGAAGTGGCCGAATTCATTTGCATACGCACCTCGGCCCAAGCCGTATTGGTGGGATTTGAAGAAACGGCCAACTGCGAATTAAAAGGATAATAGGAGATTGACTGTGCGTTTGAAAACTGCGTAATCGCTAGAAACAGGCCCCAAAAGGCGATGATATTTTTCATTTTAGGAGTTTTTGTTACAATTTTCGACAGGAAACCCAAGGGTCCTAACAAATTATGTAACTTTGAATTTTGGCAAAGATACAATTATGTCCATTCTGAAAAAATTAGCAGGAGAAACTCTTTCGTATGGTTTTAGTACCATCTTAGGCCGTTCCCTTAATTTTTTACTCGTTTTTGTGCACACCTGGGCATTTCTTCCAGCTGAATTAGGTGTCAATGTGAAGTTGTATGGCTATGTAGCGATAGCCAACATCATTTATACCTATGGGATGGAAACTGCCTATTTCCGGTTTGCCAAAGAGGCCCCCGAGAAATATTATCAATTGATCATGACGGCAATCATCGTCACATCAGGTTGTTTTACGTTTTTTCTATTTCTTTTTGCGGACCCTATTATGGTTCAGTTAGGCTATCCCGGCAAAGGCCTATTCTTGAACTGGTTGGCGTTAATCTTAGCCATTGATGCGATTACAGCGATCCCATTTGCCAAATTGCGATTAGAGAATAAAATCAAGACATTCGTCAAGGCAAAAATCGTTTCGATCTTGATTAATGTCGGCTTGAACCTCTTTTTCTTGATGCTCTTAAAGCCAATGCAAGCCGGAGAAATTCAAATAGATGCACCTCAATTTTTGCGAGACCTATACAATCCTGGCATAGGAGCTGGCTATATCTTTTTGGCTAATTTAATTGCCAATGCAAGTTTGTTTTATTGGCTATCAGCCGAACTCAAAGCATACCGTTGGAGATGGGATTGGTCGGAGTTCAAAGCACTTTGGATATATGCATACCCGATTATGTTCATGAGTTTAGCAGCCATGTTCAATTTGATGTTTGATCGTTTGCTTTTAGAATCTTATCTCCCTGAAGGTTTTTATCCAGGGAAAAGTTCGCAAGTCGCGCTGGGAATATATGGCAACTGCTACAAACTTTCTGTTTTTATGAGCTTGGCCATTCAAGCCTTCAAATATTCAGCAGAACCTTTCTTTTTAGGCAAAAAAACATCCGAAAACAGCAAAGAAAATTTAGCCTTAATCTCCCATTGGTTTGTCATCGTCTGCACCTTTTTATGGGTAGGCGTTTCGTGTAATTTATTCTGGATCAAAACCCTGTTTTTACGTCGGGCAATTTACTGGGAAGGCATGGATATCGTCCCTGTGTTATTATTGGCTAACCTGTTTTTAGGCATTTATTATACCCAATCGGTTTGGTTTAAGCAGACCAACAAAACCTATTATGGTACGGTTATTACCTTGATCGGATTAGCGGTAACCTTAGCAGGCAATATCCTTTTTATACCCATGTATGGTTACATGGCTTGTGCTTATGCATTTTTAGGATCGAGTATCGTGATGGCGGTGTTGTGTTATTTGGGAGGCCAAAAATATTCCCCAACCCCGTACCGCTGGAAAAGTGATTTATTTTATATCTTGTTGGGCGCTGTACTCATTTACGGAGCCAATGCCTTAGCGCAAGTAAGCCCACTGCCAATGTTAATAAACCAAAATGCAGCAATTGTTGCCTTGCTCGGGTATTTATTGGTTCGTGAATTTTCTTGGAAAACAGGTAAGCCCAAATTAATTGACTAGCATGAAGCAAGAATTAAAAACGCAATACCTACATCTCAAACTAAAAATAAGTTTGATGGTAGCGCGTTTACAAGAAAACGCAGGAAAAATTGCGGAGCTAGAAAGATCAAATAAAGAATTACAAGAGAAACTTGAGGCCAAGACACGTGAATTACAAGAAGCATTGAGCCAATCAAAAGAATTGGAGAAAAGCTTTAAAAAATCAGATAAAATTGGTAAACTTGTAGTTAATACAGAAGATACAGAGGCAGCTAAAGCTGAACTGAAGAAAAAGTTAGACGAATATATAGTAAGTATAGATCATTGTATTGAGCAATTACGCAAACCATGAGTACTAAATTACCTTGTAATCTCCTTTTAGGCATTCAAAATGTCGCGCTAAAGGTTAGTGAAGAGGAGGAGCCATGTGTGCGGAAAGCGGCAAATTTGGTTAACCGCCTCGTGAAATATTACGAGAAAGAGACAAATAGTTCGGATCCAAGTAAGATTATGGCCCTTGTGGCGTTGGATTTAGCTATGTGTGGATTGAAATTCGAGACGGAAAAGAAATCATTTAACAACAATGTTCAATCTGAGAACGAGCAATTATTAGCGCTCGTGGATGAATTCCAACTATAAATCCCCTTTTCATTCAGTCGTTTTGGAGCCGATGTTCATAAACTAACAATTTATATGACCATTATATCCATTATTATTTCCATCGTTGCGGCAGCGGGTGGTTTGTTTATTGGGAAGTCCTTTTCTTCCAAATCGAACAAGAACCACGAGGAGGAAGCCCAACGAAAAGCAGCTGAAATCCTAAAAAATGCAGAATTTGCAGCTGAAAACTTGAAGAAAGACCGTATGCTGGAGGCGAAAGAAAACTTCTTGCGTTTACGCGGAGAGTTTGAAGAAGAGACTCAAGCTAAGAAAGGAATCCTTTTAGAAAACGAACAAAAATTGCGCGAAAAAGAGCGTATGTTGACTCAGCAACAAGAGCAGCAACGCATTGCTGACCAAGAGTTGCAATCCCAAAAACAAAGCATTCAATCCAAGGAAGAAAATTACCGCAAGAAATTCGAAGAGGTAGAGAAGAAACGCGAAGAGGCGGAAGCCATGCTTGCGACACAAATCAACCAATTAGAAAAAATTGCGAATCTTTCTGCGGATGAGGCACGCCAACAATTAATCGATGCCTTGAAGGCAGAGGCTGAGTCAAAGGCAAGTTCCATTGTGAAACAAGCCATCGAGGAAGCAAAATTAACAGCAACCAAAGAAGCGAAAAAAGTTGTGATTGAAACGATCCAACGTACCGCGGCAGAGAACGCAATCGAAAACTGTGTATCTGTTTTCAATATTGAGTCGGACGACATCAAGGGAAAGATTATCGGTCGGGAAGGACGTAACATCCGTGCGCTGGAAGCAGCAACCGGTGTGGAATTCATCGTTGATGATACCCCTGAAGCTATCATCATTTCAGGTTTCGATCCAGTTCGTCGGGAAATCGCTCGTTTGTCATTACACCGTTTGGTACAAGATGGACGTATTCACCCTGCACGTATTGAGGAGGTGGTGAACAAAACGAAGAAGAACATCGACGACGAGATCATTGAGATCGGAGAAAAAACGGTTATCGACTTAGGTATTCACGGATTGCATCCGGAATTAATTAAGATGGTGGGACGTATGCGTTTCCGTTCATCTTATGGCCAAAACCTTTTACAACACTCCCGTGAAGTAGCCAAATTGTGTGCGACCATGGCAGCTGAATTAGGCTTGAATGCAAAGCTAGCAAAACGTGCAGGTTTACTCCATGATATTGGTAAAGTTTGGCATGAAGAACCCGAATTGCCACACGCATTGTTGGGTATGGAATTAGCTCAAAAATACAAAGAGCATCCAGAGGTTTGTAATGCAATCGGCGCTCACCACGATGAGTGCGAAATGACTTCGATGATTTCACCAATCATCCAAGTTTGTGATGCGATCTCCGGCTCACGCCCAGGTGCACGTCGCGAGATGATGGAATCGTACATGAAGCGCTTACGCGATTTGGAAGATTTAGCGACATCTTTCCAAGGCGTTCAAAAATGTTATGCCATCCAAGCAGGCCGTGAATTGCGTATCCTCGTAGACTCTGAGCACGTGAGCGATGACAAGGCATCTAAGCTATCATTTGATATCTCACAAAAAATCGAGAAAGAAATGCAGTATCCTGGCCAAATCAAAGTAACGGTTATCCGTGAAATGCGGGCAGTAAATTTTGCAAAATAAGTTTTATGATAATTTGTTAAACGGCAAATCACGTTCGACATTTTTACCTATTTTTGCTAACGCTGCCAGGGTCATGACCCTGGCAGCGTTTACTTTTTATGGAAATCAAAGCACCACATACAGAAGCCGAATGGAAGGCCTATTACGCCCTGCGCTACCACGTTTTGCGAGAACCTTGGAATCAACCGCATGGTTCTGAAGTTTTACAGGACGAAGCAACAGCCATTCATGTAATGGCTATAGATGAAGACGGAAATGCACTCGGCGTGGCGCGTATGCATGAATCAGCCCCTTTTCAGGGCCAAGTAAGGTGCGTCGCGGTGGCAACGGACCAACAGGGCAAAGGAATTGGAAAACTGATAATGAGTTACTTGGAAAAGGTAGCAACGGAAAATGGCTGGCAAGAAATGGTTCTTGAAGCACGCGAAAATGCGGTACCATTTTACAAGAGCTTAGGCTATCACATTGAACAAGAATCGTATTTGCTCTTTGGAGAAATCCAACATTACCGCATGAAAAAAGCGCTACCCCTTTCGGAATAGCGCTTGCATATTAGTGCTTGTGTTCAAGTCCTTGTGCACTCGGGATTTGATTGAATTCAATCCCCGCTCTCTGCTCATCCTTGAATGCCTCCTTCGGCTTGATGTTTAAGATTTGGAATAACTCCTTATCCGACTTCGCATCTGGATTTGGTGTAGTCAATAATACATCACCTGAGAAAATGGAATTCGCACCTGCCATAAAGCAGAACGCTTGACCTTCATAACTTAATTCCAAGCGACCTGCGGATAAACGAACTGCCGACTTAGGCATCATAATACGTGCCGTTGCAATCACACGAACCAAATCCCATACCGATGCAGTTTGTTGGTTTTCAAAAGGTGTTCCCTCTACAGGAACCAAATTATTCACAGGCACTGAACCTGGATGTTCCGGCAAATTCGCCAAAGTCAACAACATACCAATACGGTCCGCAGCGCTTTCCCCCATGCCGATAATTCCTCCTGAACATACGGACAATTTAGCCTTACGTATATTCCCTAAAGTTTCTAAACGATCATCATAGGTACGCGTTGAGATGACATCATCATAATACTCTTCCGATGTATCAATATTATGATTGTAAGCATAAAGGCCTGCATCTTTTAGTTTTTGAGCTTGCTCCTCTGATAGCATTCCAAGCGTACAACAAACTTCCATCCCCAAAGAGTTGACCCCTTTAACCATGTCTAAGACACGGTCAAAGTCTTTATTATCGCGCACCTCACGCCATGCCGCCCCCATGCAGAAACGAGAACTTCCATTATCTTTCGCGCGAACAGCTGCTTGAATCACCTCTTCATAAGGCAAAAGCTTTTGCACCTTAACATTTGTATGGTAACGCGCTGCTTGTGAGCAGTACGAGCAATCCTCTGGACATCCTCCTGTTTTGATAGACAATAATGTACTGATCTGTACTTCATTCGGATCATGATAAGCACGGTGAACCGACGCCGCTTGATATACTAAATCCAAAAAAGGTTGGTTGAAAATCTGCTCAACCTCTTCTCGTGTCCAATTATTTCTAATCTCCATATTCTTAATTAAAACTATTCCAATTCCATCATAAACGGCATTAATGCCAAAAAACCCTCGCGCTTTTTCATGCGATCTAATTCCCAAATCGACTTTGTCCAAGGCATGTTACTTTGCACAAATCGAGCCTCCATGGAAGACTCCGAAAAAGCTGTAGAAAGCAATTCATCCAAGAAAGATTTTGCTTTCGGATAAACCACTACCTTATAACTTGCTGGAGCTAATTTTGCTCGGTCGGCCGCAATTTCAATCGCTCGATCCAACCCACCTAACTCATCTACTAATCCAATTTGTTTGGCTTGTACGCCCGTCCAAACACGCCCTCCTGCCAAGGATTGCAACTTCGCCAAAGACATTTTGCGACCTTGAGCAGCTTTGGATGTAAAAGATAAATACCCTTGATTAACCATGTTTTGAACAACCGATTTCTCGAAATCTGTCAGCGCGCCCGCCGAAGTCATAAAATTAGAATGCGCATGCGTATTGACATGATCTTGCGTAATCCCCAGTTTGTTCTTGAAAAAATTATCCAAGTTCAACCATTGGGCAAATATTCCTATCGAACCCGTAATTGTTGTTGGCTGCGCCACAATCACATCCGTCCCCATCGCCATGTAATAGCCCCCGGAAGCCGCATAATCAGACATGGATGTAATGACTGGCTTAACTTTCTTCGTAAGCTCAATCTCACGCCACATGATATCCGATGCCAATGATGATCCACCCGGCGAATCGATACGCAAAACAATCGCCTTGACCGATTTGTTTTCACGTAGTTTCTTTAATTCTTTGACAAAATCATCTGAGCCGATACTTCCATCTCCGCCCTTTGTCCCCACGATTTCTCCTTCTGCAACTAATACGGCAACTTTATTATTCCCCTCTACAGCTGGAATCGGATTTTTAGCGTGTAAATAATCCCCAAGCTTGACATATTTCAACTCCTCAGTAGCTTTTTTGCCAGTCAATGTCTTTAATTTCGACTCAAATTCATCCAAATAGCCTAATTTGACCATACCCAAACGTTCCGCATTTTTCGGATCAAATGCCTGTAAACTATCTGCAATCGCATTCAACTTAGTAGCTGAAATTCCCCGACTCTCCGATATTTTTTGAAATACATCTTTATTGATCGATTGTATGAAGGACAAGGTTTGCATCTTATTTTCAGGACTCATATCCTCCCGAATGAAAGGCTCAACAGCTGATTTGAACTGACCCACACGGAACACTAAAGGCTCAATCTCTAGTTTTTCAAATGCTTTTTTAAAAAACATGTATTGCACACTTATCCCATTGAAATCCAACAAACCTGCCGGATTTAGATATATGACATCAGCGACCGATGCCACGAAATATCCCTTTTCCGAATACGAATTCGCATAAGCGTAGACAAATTTCCCCGACTTCTTAAATTTCGCCAAGGCATTGCGAACCTCAGTCAATTTAGCATAGCCCGCCATCGGAAAACTTACATCAAGGTAAACCCCTTTGATCTTTGAATCCACGCGCGCGCGCTCAAGCGCTGAAAGCACCTGAATTAGCCCCAACTTGTCCGTGCTTGAAAAAAACGGATTAGGTAAATCATCAAAAGGATTATCCTCCGTAGAAGCATTTTCGACAAAGGGTCGGTTTAAGTCGAGATGCAAAATAGATTGCTCTTTGACCACATATTCCTTTTCTTCGCCACCCATCGCAGCCCCTATACCGGCAAGCAACAACAAGGCAAAAACAAAAAATAAGCAAATGCCTACCAGCGTTGCCAACGAATATTTAACAAATTGCCACATAGCTTTTAATTTAGTCGATACGAATATCGAAAGCTTTCATTCAATTTGGCTTTAATTATGACCAACGGTCAAATGTCTATCCAAAGTTTTTACGATAATCTTCACGCGATTGACGAATAACCTCATGCGCTACCTCGCGACCATATACGTCATCAATATCGACTGCAGGAGAAGTTGTTTCACCTGGCAACATTTTATACGTCCAAAAATAGTGACGTAAACGTTGAACGATATCCTTCGGTGCGTCAGAAATATCACGCCACTTACCGTAAATTGGATCATCTTTCAATACCGCGATGATTTTATCATCCGCCTCTCCTTTGTCAATCATACGAATTCCTCCAATAGGAATCGCTTGACATAAAATATCACCATGCGTAATTGCTCGTTCAGAAAGCACTAAAATATCCAATGGATCTCCATCTCCTTGCATAATATCCTTACCTGAATATTTACGCGCTAACTCCGCAATGCCATCAGCACAATAGGTTTGTGGCAAAAAGCCATACAAAGCAGGGACAATGTTCGAGAATTTTTGAGGACGATCTATCTTCAAATATCCCGTTTGTTTATCTATTTCATATTTAACCGTATCCGTCGGTACGATTTCAATAAATGCAGTTACTTGTTCAGGCATTTGGTCACCAATCTGGATACCATGCCAAGGATGTGCTTTAAAAAAGTTACGATTCATATTTTTATCTTATATCAAAAAACAACTTAGGTTTCATAATCTTCGCAAATTACAAAAAAATAAGGAAACCAAAGGACTCCATTCGCTTTTAAAAATTCCACATTTTCCCGTTTTTTCGTTAAATTTGCCGTTTGATTTTTTATAGACAATGATATATCCCATCATCCCCTACGGCGACCCAGTCCTACGCAAAGTGGCAAAGCCTGTTGATTTCGGTTCCCTTGATTTAATCAAGCTTTCCGAGGACATGTTTGAAACCATGTATGCAGCTAGTGGCGTTGGTTTAGCTGCCCCGCAAATCGGCATGGACATTCGCCTTTTCGTCGTGGACGGCAGACCTATGAACGAAGGAGAGGAAGAAGAGGACATTGACCCATCGTTAATCGATTTCAAAAAGGTTTTTGTGAACGCAACCATCTTAGATGAAACAGGCGAGGAATGGGGATTCGAGGAAGGTTGCCTATCCATTCCGGGAATTCGAGGCGAAGTATTCCGTCCAGAATATGTCAAAATCCATTACTGGACTGAAAAAGGAGAAGAAAGAACTGACGTTTTCGAGGGCTTTGCCGCACGAATCATTCAGCATGAATACGATCATATTGAAGGTATTTTATTCACGGATCACTTGAATGTTGTCAAAAAACGTATGATCAAAAACAAATTAAGTGACATTACCCGCGGGAAAGTTTCTGTGGATTATAAAATGAAGTTATCCCGCTAATTCAGCAACATGAAGATTTCGATTAATTGGTTACGTGATTTTATTGATTTGGCTCGTTTACCCCAACAAGGCCAAGCAGAGGAACTCGATGTATTATTAACAAATACAGGTTTAGAGGTAGAAGGCATCGAAGCCCACGAAAAAATTCCAGGGGGGCTTCGTGGATTCGTTGTAGGTGAAGTTTTGACCTGTGAAAAATTTGAAGTAAAAGAAAAAACGCTCAGCCTAACGACCGTTGACGCAGGACTCGATGAAATACTAACCATTGTTTGTGGTGCAGCGAATGTTGCTGCAGGCCAAAAAGTGATTGTCGCAACGCCAGGTACTATGTTGTACGACAATACAGGAAAAGAGCTTTTCAAGATTGAAAAACGTAAAGTATACGGACAAGCTTCCGAGGGAATGATTTGCGCGGAAGACGAAATTGGCATCGGCACATCACATGATGGCATCTTAATCTTAGATACTACATTGCCAAACGGAACTCCAGCTGCGCAATATTTTCAGATCGACTCCGACCTTGTTTTGGAAATCGGCCTAACTCCAAACCGCGCAGATGCCGCATCGCATTGGGGTGTAGCACGTGACATCAAAGCTGTTAGTGGAATCGAAATAAAACTACCCGATGTATCTAAATTTAAGGTTGCCAATAATTCATTCCCTATCGAGGTCAAAATTCAAGACACAGGCTGTACCCGTTTTTGCGGACTGACGATAGATGGCGTACAAGTTGGCCCATCACCTGCATGGTTACAAGAGCGTTTATCGGCCATTGGCTTACGTCCCATCAATAACATTGTCGATGTTACGAATTACATTTGCCATGGTTTAGGCCAACCGATGCACGCCTATGACTGGAATCAATTACGTGGAGGAAAATTAATCGTTGACCAAGCAAAGGCAGGCACAAAATTTACTACGCTTGATGGAACGGAGCGCACGTTATCAGGAGAAGAAATTATGATCTGTGATGCTGAAGGGCCGATTGGCTTAGCCGGTGTCATGGGAGGAGCGGATTCATCCATTCAAGATTCAACGACTCGTATTTATTTGGAAGTTGCCTACTTCAAACCCGAACGCATCCGTAAGGCAGCTCAAATTCATAGCTTAAAAACTGATGCATCATTCCGTTTCGAACGTGGAACAGACATTGAAGCCAAGGCTTTTGCGATTCAATATGCAGCCTTATTAATCCAAGAAATTGCAGGCGGACAAATCAGCTCCGACTTGGTGGATTATTATCCTAAAAAACCCGTTTTGGCAGAAATTCAAATGACCTATGCGCGTATCAAACAGCTCATCGGCATTGAAATCGGTGTGGAACGCATCCAAGAAATTCTTGTTGCCTTGGATTTCGAATTAATAAATAAATCGGCTGAAGGGTTTATCGCAGTAGCTCCCGCATACCGTGTGGATGTTACGCGTGAAGCAGATATCATTGAAGAAATTCTTCGTATCCATGGATTGGATAACATTCCTTTATCGGAAAACTTAAGTGCTAAATTCATATCAGAATTCCCGTCACTCGACAAGGAAAAAGTTCAATTGACGATTGGACAAAGTCTAGCTGCCAAAGGTTTTCAAGAAATCATCAGCAATTCTTTAACGAAAGGCGAATACCATGGCTTAATCGCCAAGGACCTTACGTTTGACACAGTCGAAATCTTAAACCGCTTATCGGAGGATTTAGGCGTCATGCGTCAGCATTTGGTATTCCATGGCTTGGAGGTTTTGGCGCATAATATTAACCGCCGACAAAAAGACTTGAAACTTTTCGAATTCGGAAAGACCTACCATAAAAAAGGAGAAAAGTTTATCGAAAAACGCCATTTGGCGCTTTATACAACGGGACTTGCTGAAGGGGAAACCTGGTCGCATGCGCCTCAAAAAAGTCAATTGCACCAATTATATGCCCAAGTGATTGCGACGATGAAGCAATTAGGCGTAGCGCAATTTGACACGACGGTGATTGAACAATCGCAGGTATTTGCCTATGGCTTAACGATTACGGTCAACAAAAAACCAGTCGTTTCGCTGGGTTTAGTACACCCGAAATTGGCGCAAAAATTCGACGTGAAACAAGAAGTTTTCATGGCAGATTTCGATTGGGATTTCTGGGTGAAGCAAGAGAAAGGAAACTTCGTATATCAAGAAATTTCAAAGTTCCCGGAGGTGCGTCGCGACTTATCGCTCGTATTAGACCAAACGGTCAGCTTGCAAGCCATTCGACGTGTAGCGGAACAAACGGAAAAGAATTTATTGAAAAGCGTAGCTGTTTTTGATGTGTATGTGGGCAAAAATTTAGGCGAAGGGAAGAAATCCTATTCCGTTTCATTCATCCTACAAGATGAAACGCAAACACTAACTGATAAGGTGATTGATGCGACAATGGATCGATTGATCACACGCTTTGAGAAGGAATTGGGAGCCTTGATTCGTAAATAGAATCAAGGCTTTACCAAATTTTATCGTTTGAACATGTTTCCCATGTTCGGCATTTTCATTTTACCATCTTGCACTTTGTTCATCATGCGCATCATTTTACGCATGTCTTCAAATTGCTTTAACAAGCCATTGACTTGTTGGATCGATGTCCCAGAGCCGGCCGCGATGCGGTTCTTACGCGCGGGGTTTAATATATCTGGATTTTGACGCTCTTTTAAGGTCATGGATTGAATAATAGCTTCAATAGGCTTGAATGAGTCATTCGAAATATCTACATCTTTCACCGCTTGGCCCATACCCGGAACCATGCCCATCAAATCTTTGATATTCCCCATCTTCTTGATTTGTTGCAATTGCGCATAGAAATCTTCGAATGAGAAGTTATTTTGACGAATCTTCTTATTTAAGCGAGCTGCCTCTTCTTCATCAAAAGCTTGTTGAGCACGTTCAACCAAGGAAAGTACGTCACCCATACCCAAAATACGATTTGCCATCCGGTCTGGATAAAACAAATCTAAGGCTTCCATTTTCTCACCTGTTGAGATAAACTTAATCGGCTTATCTACCACCTGACGAATAGAAAGTGCAGCTCCCCCACGTGAATCACCATCTAATTTCGTTAGGACGACTCCATCAAAATTCAAGCGATCGTTGAAAGTCTTCGCAGTATTCACCGCATCTTGACCTGTCATGGAATCCACTACGAACAAAATCTCGGTTGGACGAATGGCTTCTTTCACAGCGGCAATCTCATTCATCATCGCCTCATCAACCGCCAAACGACCCGCTGTATCGACTATCACAACTTTCTTACCCATTTTTCGGGCGTAAGACAAAGCATTTTGTGCGATGGAAACGGCGTCTTTATTTTCAGGTTCTGCGTAAACTTCCACGTCTACTTGCTCACCCAATACTTTCAATTGGTCAATCGCAGCCGGGCGATAAATATCACAGGCAACCAACAAGACATTTCTGCCTCCTTTTTTAATATGTTGGGCTAATTTTCCCGAGAAAGTCGTTTTACCCGAACCTTGTAATCCAGCAATTAAGACAACTGCGGGGTCACCTTTTAGATTAATATCTTGTTTGGTTCCACCCATTAATTGGGTTAACTCCTCTTGAACGATTTTAACTAATAATTGGCCTGGTTCAACAGCGATCAAGATTTTCTGGCCCATAGCCTGATCCTTGATACGATCCGTAATTTCTTTGGCTACTTTATAGTTAACGTCGGCATCCATGAGTGCCCGACGAATTTCTTTGACGGTCGCGGCAACGTTCACATCGGTGATGCGTCCGTTTCCTTTGAGGGTCCGCATCGCGGTACTTAACTTGGAACTTAAATTTTCAAACATAGTATGATAAAAAAGGAATGCAATTTACGCATTTTGGAGCAAATTCTTAATCAAAAATGATGGTCTTATTCTGATGCAAGAAAACACGATCTTCGAAAACCATCTTTAAGGCATTTGCTAAAACAATCTTCTCTACATCTTTGCCAGCTTTAGCCATCTCTTTTGCTGAATAACTATGGTTCACCGCCACAACATCTTGGCAAATAATCGGTCCCTCATCGAGGTCATCTGTAACAAAATGGGCGGTGGCACCGATAATCTTAACGCCACGGTCAAAGGCTTGTTGGTAAGGCTTCGCCCCCACAAACGCGGGTAAAAAAGAGTGGTGAATATTAATCATGCGTCCTAAATATTTCGCAGAAAAACTCGGAGTCAAGATGCGCATATACTTCGCCAAAACAATATAATCTGGCGAGTAAGCATCAATTTGAGCTTCTACAAGTTTTTCATGCGCTTCACGTTCCATTCCATCAGCGCTGATGAGATGAAAAGGCATTTGAAATTGGGCACATAGACCTGCTAAAATCGCATGATTGCCTATGACCGCTTCGATTTGGAAAGGGAGATCTTGGAATTGTGAACGGATCAACAAATCTCCTAGGCAGTGATGCTCTTTGGTTACTAATAGGACGACCCGTTTTAATGCGGGCGGAATAATTTCAACCTGGGCATTTTGTGGCAAGACGGCTAAAAGCTCACCTTGAAGCGCATGAATTTCACAATTCCCAACATAGGAAATGCGCATAAAAAACTGGTTAAATGCCTCATCCACAAATTCATTTGTACGTGTGACATTCAATAATTTTTCGAATAAAATGCCTGTGATTTTATGCACGAGACCTTTTTCATCCTGACAGGCAATCTTAATAACCGTTTCCATAAAAAATATTGACTCAATCCTTCAAATTTACCTCAAAATCGTGAATAAAAAAGAATTCCTTATTTACCTTTGCAAGATTAATCGTGCCTAAGCCCGATTATTTGAAAGCTTATAAACAATCTGTATCAAAATGGAAAAAATTAAAGTGGCCAACCCGGTCGTTGAGCTTGATGGAGACGAAATGACTCGCATCATTTGGAAATTTATCAAAGACAAATTGATCTTACCTTACGTCGATGTAGATATCAAATACTACGATTTAGGGGTAGAGTATCGTGATGAAACGAATGACCAAGTAACGATTGAGGCAGCTGAGGCTATCAAAAAATACGGTGTTGGAATCAAATGTGCAACAATCACTCCAGATGAAGCACGTGTGAAAGAATTCGATTTGAAGCAAATGTGGAAGTCTCCCAATGGTACAATTCGTAACATTTTGGATGGAACGGTTTTCCGTGAGCCAATCGTTTGTTCAAATGTTCCTCGTTTAGTACCTAATTGGACTGCACCAATCATGATTGGTCGTCACGCCTTTGGCGATCAATATAGAGCAACCGATTTCGTAACAAAAGGAAAAGGTAAATTAACAGTAACATTCACACCGGAAGAAGGTGGGGAAGCACAAACTTTTGAAGTGTATAACTTTAAAGGAGATGGTGTTGCGTTAACGATGTACAACACAGATGAATCCATCAAAGGCTTTGCGCACTCTTGCTTTAACATGGCATTGAGCAAAGGATGGCCATTATATTTATCTACAAAGAACACGATCTTGAAGAAATACGATGGTCGTTTCAAAGATATTTTTGAGGAAATCTACCAATCAGATTACAAGGCGAAGTTTGACGCTGCAGGTATCGTTTACGAGCACCGTTTAATCGATGATATGGTTGCTTCTGCGTTGAAGTGGAATGGTAACTTTGTTTGGGCTTGTAAAAACTATGACGGAGACGTTCAATCAGATACGGTTGCACAAGGTTTCGGTTCCTTAGGTTTAATGACGTCTGTGTTGATTACGCCAGACGGAAAGGTTATGGAAGCTGAGGCTGCGCACGGAACGGTTACACGCCACTACCGTGATCACCAAGCAGGAAAACCTACATCAACGAATCCAATCGCATCGATTTTTGCTTGGACACGTGGATTGGAATTCCGTGGTAAATTAGATAACAATGCGGCTTTGATTAACTTCTGCCAGACATTGGAAAAAGTATGTGTTCAGACTGTTGAGTCAGGTAAAATGACGAAAGACTTAGCGGTATGTATTCACGGAAACAAAGTGAATCATGGCGAGCACTACTTGTATACGGAAGAGTTCTTAGAAGCTTTGGATACGAACTTAAAAGCAGCGTTAGCGTAAGCTTTTAACGATGAGAGAAAAGCCATCCGTCTACTGACAGATGGCTTTTTTTATGTTAGCGATAGTCGACAATGATGGTTTTGTACAACATCTCTGTGCCGTTCTTCGGCAAAATAGTCAACTTATAAATAGCGGGAGATAGTCCACTTACATTAATTACAAAGGCAATGGAATTATCAATCGTTCCTTGAAGCATTTCACGGCCATCAAGACCATAAAGTACATATTTGGCCCCTACCAAATCATATTTTGATTGAATAAACAATTCCTTGGAAGCGGGATTGGGATAAGCAACTAAGCCATTCCCTGCCGGTAGTTCATAGTTAATTTGATTGGAAAAATCTGATGTACAAGTAGGCCCTTTGGGATACACATAAGAAACCTTTGCTTGGTAAATCCCAGATTCTTTCACATGTAAGTTAATGGCATCAGAAGCAACGGGCAACTTATTCCCATTTAAAAACCACGAGTAACTAATCCCTGTCATGCGAGGCCCTGATGTTAAATAAAATGGTGACATAGTGCTAATTTGGGGATTAGCAGGTAGTGGAAATACTTGGGTTGTGACCGATTTAGACTCAGGGGAGAGGCAGCCCAACTCATCGTATGTTTTCACTTTAAATAAGCCCGTTTTTGATACAGAAATTTCTTGACTCGTGGAACCATTGTTCCATACATAAGAAACCTTCCCACCTGTTGCCACCAACTTCACAGAGGCATTTGCGCAAAAAAGCGTATCCGAATTCGCTAAAATTGATGGCGCTTGCGGAAGTCTCAACTTTTTAAATTCAATGATGGGAATACTAAACTCACGCCCCAATGAATCATATAAAATAGATTGGTAAATACCGTATGGGACATTATTATTACTCTTCGCATTGACACTGACAACGCCATCTAAGTCGGTCCAATCGCCTCGAACAAAATCGCCAGTAATTTTTTTAATTACCAAGGAATTATCGGGACCGCATGAAGCTTCCAACCTCGGCATATCGCGGTAGGTAAGATACTTCATCCCTTTAGCAATCGCATCGTCAATACTTTTGAACCACGCAGCTCCCAATGTAGGGAAGCCAACAGGGGAAAAATGGACGCAACCATAATATGGTAATGAGGGATTACGGGGAACTTCAATATCATCCGTATTCGGCCCTTCAAAAACTTGAGGTAAATTCGGTGTCACGGTTACTTGTTTTTGTGCTGCACGAATTTCAGGACTCAAAACCGCCTCAGTACTATCACAGCCTCCACCTCGAGTTGCTTGCGCCACGATCCAAGGTATATCCTGATTTGCATCTTTTCTCGATTTTGAAATTAATTCAACGAGGTAATTAAAGTACGTTTCTTGAGACATTTCCTGACGGGCATCGGTTTCTCCTTGATGCCAAAGAACTGCACGGAATCCCATCTTTTGCCCAAAAATCTCCAATGAACGCGTGAAGCTCTTGTAAGGAAAGTATAATTCGTAGTTTTGCGTAGGATCCCAAGGATTTGGCGAAGGAACACCACGAGCACTTTCAACCCAATTCCGAATTGATGACCCGCCCCAACCTGTATTTATAAAGCAAACTGGAACGTTATATCTTTTCACCAAGGTATCCCCTACCGCTGGCCAATAATGTAAAGACAAACCATTCGGCCCAATAGTCGAAAACGAACTCATTTGACTGAAAGTGCTTAATGGATAATTCATCGAAAAATTCCCGATGTAGAAATGCGTATAGCTAACATTTAACTCAGGAAAATGGGCGTAAAAGTTAGAACAATTGACACGATCATCCTCTGCACCTATCTCAACGGGTAATCGGAAAGTACCTTGAGCATTCGATTGACCGGCAATGAGAAAGTTTTCTCCCACACCCACTCGATTTAGCTCAGTAGAATCAATTATTTTATTATTAAGAAAAGACCGAACTTTCATGCGGTACCAGCCACCGCTGACATCGATTTTTCCTTGAAAAATACCGGCATTAGGATTCGCGTCAAGCAGCGTCCAATCAATCAACTTACCCTGGCCCTCCTTTACAGGGATAAAAGTAACTTGAACTTTGTCTGCCAATTCTGAACAATTCCCCAGAACTGATATCGATGCTTGATTAAATTCATTGCGTTGAAAAATCTGACGATTGCGTGGATAGGCAACGAACATCTGAGCATTCGCCAAATGAGCTAACAATATTCCAATACATAAAATCAATACGCGCATGACATGAATATATGAAGACAAATTTACAAAAAAAGTCGTATCGGAAAACCAATACGACTTCAATACTTATGCATCGCTAACCAAATTACTCTCCTACAACAGAAAAGGTAATCTTGTGCTTAACATCCTTATGTAAATCCAAAGTTGCTGTGTAATCACCAGTCATTTTAACTTCAGAATCAAAAGAAATTTTCTTACGATCAACATCGAATCCTTTTTCTTTCAACATCTCCGAAATTTGTAAACTTGTTACACGTCCAAAGATTTTACCACTATCCCCAGCTTTTGCAGAAATAGTCAATGACATTTCACCGATTGCAGCAGCTAAATCAAACGCATCTTGACGGATTTTCTCCACTTTGTGCGCCGCTTGCTTAATGTTCTCAGCTAATACTTTACGATTGGATGGAGTTGCCATAACAGCAAATCCTTGTGGAATTAAGTAATTACGACCGTAACCAGCTTTCACCGCTACTACGTCGTTCTTATAACCTAATCCAGCAATATCCGTTTTTAATATAATTTCCATCTTATTTTACAATCAAATGTTTATCAGGTTACCCCAGTTTATTTCAAACCATCTGCCACATATGGCATCAAGGCTAAGTGACGTGAACGCTTAATTGCTTGCGCCACACGACGTTGGAATTTCAAAGAAGTTCCCGTAATACGACGAGGTAAAATTTTACCTTGCTCGTTTACCAACTTCAATAAATAATCTGGGTTTTTGTAAT
>JACCDY010740329.1_pt1 | contig 54641 bp, 76 predicted proteins | sample 7446391 | NCBI WGS metagenome assembly JACCDY01 (sample SAMN15323451, study PRJNA562643) | freshwater metagenome | isolation source: river surface water | place: USA:Blue River Watershed | collected 2017-08-18
GAGGTTTGCACACCCGCCGACAACTTGGCGAGGGTGACAGCGGCGTCGATGATCGTCCCCGTGGCGACGCTGAGGCTGGACGGTGTGCGGGTGTCCGACAGGCGGGGGTCGTTGCCTTGGGTGACTTTCCCCGCCCCGGTGCCGAAATCGACGGTGAAGGTTCGGTCGGCTGTCAGGTCACCGCCGCCGACCAGTCCCGTGCCGGCTGTCAGTGTGCGGGTGGTCAATGCGCGTGCGGTGAGCGCGGTCTGGGTTGCTGTCGAGATGGGTTTATCGGTGTCTGCGGTGTTGTCGACGCTGCCCAAACCGATGTCCGCTTTGGTGACGGTCACATCCTCGGACAGGGTGTGGCCGTTGATGGTGCGGGTGGCGGGGACTTTCGACTCGTCTGTGACGGTGATGTTGTCCGACCCGTCGAAAGAGACACCGTTGATCGTGACCGCCGCCGCGAGTTTCGACGCCGTCGCCGCGTTACCCCACACAGTGACCGCACCATCATCCGAACCGATCACCAGATCACCGGGCGCCCAAATCCCGTCCGGCCGGAACTCTGCCACCACTTGTTCGGTGTGAGCGTTGGAGTCGCCGACCACAACACCGACACCACCAGCACCGGTGATGACGGGGCCGTCGATGCTGTAGTCGCCCCACCCCCATCGGATGGAGTGGTTGAGGTCGCCGTAGTTCCGTAGGTACAACGCCCAATCTGCGAGTGTCAGCGATGCTGGTAGGACAGCGCCGACCAGTTCACCGTCACCGTCGGTGACCAGGTCGAACAGCCCTCGTGACGCCGGCTGCCATGTGGTGGAACCCCAGCCGGGTTCGACGTCGCTGGATTCTTCGGCGGCCTGCCACAGGTTGCCGTCGTGGGTGACGACTCGGCCCGCCGTGTAGGTGGCTTCGGAGTCCCAGGAGCCGATGGTGGCGTCGGAGCCGCGTTCAGCGATGGTGTCCCACCGGCCGGGGTAGTCGATGGGGTTGCCGACGGTGCCGTCGATGACGCAGATGTAGGAGGAGCCTCGGTATTGGACGGCGTCGTTGACGTCGTATTCGGTGTTGCCGGAGTCGTCGTAGGTGGAGCGCCAGTTGATCGACGTGCCATCGGTCCCGTCGGTGCCATCCGTCCCGTCCTGACCGTCTCTGCCAGGCCGGCCCGGATCGACCGCGAACACCACCTGCCCGCCGTCCGGGTTCGACACCGCAACACCATGCGACCGATCGACCTCCACCGCGACAACCGGGCGGGGATCAACCTCGGCAATGAACTCGACGCTCATCGGTTCGCTATGCCGTCGTACCGCTTGGTTTTGCCCTGCAAGATCACCTTGTCGAGGTCATCGTCGAGGGTGTCGGTTCGCACGATCCGCCACAACTGATCCGGTTTGGCCTTGTCAACCTCGAGGTGGTCGATCCGCATGCGGGCCTTCGACCCCGTAATCACGGCCTCACCGCGGGCCTCGTCCCCATCTTTGGCGGATCGTTCGACGATCAACTCCAGCGTGTATCCCTCCGGCCAGTCCGCCTCGATGTACTGCTTCTTGTTGGCTTCGTCGAGGATCGGCTCACCGTCCTCGTCGACAAGGAGCGGCTTGTAGGTGATCGTGACGTCAACGTCCTCCCCCTTGACCAGCGGTAACGGCTTCACCGGGGCGGTGGGGTACAGGGTGTCCATGTCGGCGGAGGCTACGGTCGAGGCGTGCGGCCTGACCTGCGCAACTTCCCTATCGAAGCGGCCACACCAACGCACACCCGATGAAGCTGTTGGCTTCACCACTCAAAGTGGGTACCGTCGCTACCCGTGGGAATCGCCCGACGCGCATGCCTCGAATGCGGCCGGATCTGGCGCTACCCCGCCTGGCCCCCCGAACGGCTCTCCTGGTGGATCGACCGCTGGGCCATCGCCATCCACCGTCATTCCGACCACCACATCAAAACCGTCACCGGCGCCGTCGGCGGGTCGCGTCGTTGACTGATCCGCCTCCCCGGTGGGAACCGGACATGCACCTGATCGACTCCGTCATGTCCATGCCCCACGCGTTCCGCAAGATGACCGAATTCGACGAAGGCCCCGACCGTGCCTGGCTCGTCGCCGGACTCACCCACGCCGGCTGGACCGCCAACGAAATCGCCCACCGCACCAACTGCTCCGTGCGCCTCGTCAAAGACATCCGCTCCTGGGACATGACCCAAATGGCCCGCTTCGCCCTCGAACAAATCACGGTCGCCGACGCCCGCTACCACGCCGAACGATCCGCCCATTCCCAAACCCGTCGCGAGCTGGTGTTATCACGTCAGGAAATCCAGCGGGTGCGGGAACAGATGGATCGGCTGGTCAAGAAAGTCTGCGCGGGCGAGCCGATCGCAAAGTGTTATCGGGGACATCCGATCATCGAGGGCAGCACCTATCGCAGCAGGAACCGTGATTACTGTCGGGAATGCAACCGGGAGAACACCGTCGCATACCGCGCCCGAAAGCGGAAGCCGTCTGACCTGCAGTGTCATGCAATCTGTGTGTCACCGCCAATGCACACCCCATCAGTAGCTTCCGCTTCATGAGTTCCGGATATACGAGCGAGCAAGAAAGCTTGAAACGGCTCTACGTCAAACTCGATGGGAAATGCCGGTCGATATGTCCCGAAGGTCATCGGGTGTTGGGTCGGAACATTGCCCGTTACGCCAACAAGGATTACTGCCGTAAATGTGTGGAGTCGGGGCGCATCAAATTCGATCCTCCGACTCCCCGGCATCCGCGGTCTGTTTATTTCATCGCCGATGAGTACGGGAACGTCAAGATCGGCTACGCCGTGTGCGTCGGATATCGACTGAGCTGCTTGCAAACAGGGAATGCATCGGAACTCACCCTACTCGCAGAGATACCTGGTGGCGGCCCGCCATTAGAGCGTGAGCTGCATGAACGATTCGCCGAGCACCGTGTGCGTGGCGAGTGGTTCCGTCTTACCCCTGAGATCGTGGAGTACATCAAGAGCGTCCAGTCGCAGTTAGCGGTTCAATCGTGATCGGGGGGTTGGCACTTCTCGCCCTAACCGTGCCTGTCTATGTGTTGGCTGTCATGCGGTTGACCAGGTTGATCAATGCTGACGCCATCCTTGACCGGATACGGATAGCGATCGCTCACCGTGCGCGTGGCGAAGATCGTTCGGCGGCGGAACGCCGCCGGTGGCTGGCGGTCGAGTATTTCGCTAACTGCCCTTGGTGTGTCTCGATCTGGGTGGCCCTGGGGACGTCATGGGTTCCGCTCTATCACGCGGGCAATCCAGTGGCCCAATACGTCGGCGTCTCATTGGCGGTGTCGATGCTCGTTGGCTTGTTCGCTCCGCTGTCGAGCGACGAGGACGTGGAGATCGTAGGGGCGTAGAAACACCCTGAGCAGTTACCTTCACGCGCGTGGCAGCCCCCCAATTGCGCATCGTGCGGCGCCGCAAAGGCGAAGCGTTGATCGCCGCCGCACCACCGGCACTCACCGCTGCCTCCTACCCGATCGCCGATCCGCAGCAGATCTTCAAAACCGGCATGAACGGCGGCCGCCGCAACGACTGGCAGAACGAAGCGTGGGAGATGACCCGCCTCGTCGGCGAATTCGCGTTCTACGTCCGGTTTCGGGCGAAAACCTGCGGACGCTGCCGCCTGGTCGCCTCCGAGATCGACCCTGACACCGGTGAACCGACAGGTTCGATCGACCCTGATAACGCGGAAGCGGTGCGGGTCGCTGAGATTGTTCGTGACATTGCCGGCGGCCCGTTGGGGCAAACCGAACTGTTGGAGCGGTTCGCCGCTCATTTGACGGTGCCCGGAGAGTCGTGGGGTGTCATCTTGAAACGCCCCGAAGGCACCCGCTGGTTCGCGGTGACCCGGGAAGAAATTGAGCGGGGCACACGCAACAACGAAGTGACGATCCTGCTTGAGGACGGCTCGAAACACGACTTCAACCCCGCCAACGGGGATGGCATGTTCCGGGTGTGGAACCGCGACGAACGCAAAGCGTGTGAGGCCACCTCCCCCGCCCGCGCAGCCCTACCAGCGTTGCGGGAGATTGTGCGGACCAGCGTGAAGATCGAGAACATCGACAAGTCGCGCCTCGCCAACGGCGGCCTGCTGATGCTGCCTTTGGAGGCCAGCCTCCCGACGGCCCAGGCGCCGGTGTCCGCTGATAAGCCCGACGGCTCTGTCGAGCCGCCCCCACCGGTGCCGGTAGCGCAGCAGTTTCAGGACATGTTCATCGAGGTCGCCAAGATCGGTATCGCCGACCCCAATAGTGGTGCCGCGTTGACCCCGATCGTCGGATCCGCGCCCGCCGAGTTTTTGGACAAGATCAAGCACATCGACTTCGGCAAGGAAATGTCGAAAGTCGAGCTCGAGAAACGGGACAACGCCGTTGGCCGGCTGGCGATGGCGGTTGATATGTCGCCGGAGCAGATGAAAGGCATGGGTGAGTCGGCGAATCATTGGGGGTCGCGTCAGATTGAGGATCAGGATGTTCAGGTCCACGTCGCGCCGGTGATGCAAACGATCTGTCAGGCCATCTACAGCAGTGTGTTGCGGAATGTTTTGGCTGGTGAGGGCATCGACCCCGACAAGTACGTCCTTTGGTACGACACCAGCGACTTGACGGCTGACCCGGATTTGCGGGATGAGGCGAAGGCCGCGAAGGACGTTGGGGCGATCACGGACGCGGCGTTCGTCCGTCACCTGGGCCTGCCCGATGATGCGCTGTACGACTTGGAAACCACCGAGGGTGCGGTCGAGTTCTTGAAGGACGCCGTCACCAAGGATCCGACGTTGTTGCCGTTGTTGGCGCCGGGGATTCCTGCGTTTCGGGGGATCGAGTTCCCGCAATCCCAGGCGTTGCCTGCCGGTGGCGGTGGTGAGCCGGTCGATGCGGAGGAAGTGCCGGACCCAAGCAAGGGTCAGGAGCCGGGCACGGAGAACAAGCAGCCCGGCAACGAGTCGGCGGCTGTCGCCGGGTTGCGGATGGCGCTGGATGTGTGGATCACCAAGGCGCTGGAGTTGGCGGGCAAGCGGCGGCGGACCCGCGCCGACTATGCCCGGCTGGCGGCGGTGGATATGCACGAAACCCACCGTTACCTGCCGCCGGTCACGGCCAGTGAGGTCGGCGCCCTGATCAAGGGTTGGGATGTCGGTTTGGATGATTTGGCAGGGCGGCATGGGTTCGACGCGAACCTTGTGCGGGCGATGGTCGCGACAGAGACACGCCGCCAGTTGACGGCGCCGGTGGTGGAAGCCTGATGTGGCCCGGTAAGGATGAGGCGCTGTCTCGCACCGTCGAGGCCGAGGAAGCAACCCGCGAGCTGTATTTGGAGGCGATCCGCCGGTGGGCGCCGTCCGCGCGTGCTGCTGTTCTTCCCGCGTTGACGGCGTCGGTGTTGCCGCCCGACCCGGAAGCCGTCGCTACAACCCAGGCGGTGTGGGATGAGCACGCCGCCGAGATCGTGCTGGCCGGGCTGGGTGTGTTGTGGGCCGTGGCCGCCTATGAGACAGCGACGGGGTTGGGGCAGGAACTGGCCGACACGGTCACCCCGGAGGTGTCCACGGTGGTTCTGGGCATCGTCCTGGCCTCGGTTGTGCTCACCCGGAAAGACGTTCTGGCTGCCGTGACGCACGTCGAATCCACCCCGGAACTCAAATCGTCACGTGACGCATTCCTCGAGAACACCCGCGCTGAGGTTGCCGCTACCCCCGGCCGGGTTCAGGCGAAAGTCACCGCAGCTTTGAACGAACCACGGCTCACCATGTCGGTGATCCCCGAAGACCGACCCGAAGTGTTGCGCGCCCGCGCGGCCGAAGTGTTGGCCGCGAACTCCCCAGAACTGTGGGAAGTCGCCAGTGTGGAGGGCTACCAGGCCGCCGGGTTGATGAACCACGCCGTCCTCGCCGCCGCCCAAGCCTCCGAGTACGCCGACGAACTAGAGAAGACCTGGGTGTGCGTCCACCCCGACACGGTGGTGTCAGCCCTCGGTGTCACTCACCTGGCGCGTCGTCACTACGAAGGCCCCCTTTATGCGGTTCGCACCACGTCGGGGGCGGCTGTTTCCCTCACACCTCAGCACCGTGTACTGACCGGGCGTGGCTGGATTGAGGCGCAGTTCCTTCACGAGGGCGACGATCTGTTCAAGGTCACCCGGGCTGATACCGCGGGGGCACCAGACATACAAGATCCGCCAGCCGCAATCGGTCAAGTAGTCGACGCGGCGATGGATGCGACCCCGACCAAGGTGCGGACCGTGCGGCGCGGTGTGGATCTCGACGGCGACCCCGGAAGCCGTTACGTCGATGTTGTAGCGACCGACGGCAACCTGTCGATCAACGCCGAGGCAAGCTGCGGCGAGGCGCTCCGCGACCTCTTGCTCACCGACGCCAACGCGCTGGGAGAAGCGGCTCTCCTTGGTGGAGGCCGTCCGAACCACTGCATCTGCAGGCTTGATCCGACCCCTGTTCTTAGCGGCGACGCGCTGGTAAAACTCGGCCTTGACGTCGTCGGGGATTTTAGATGCGCGCAGAACGCCGGCCGTGGACTTGTCGCGAACCTCAACTCCGCCAGCCCGAAGAATATCTGCGATCTGAGCCGTCCCGCAGTGGTAGCGCTCGCCGAGCGCGTGGGCGGATTCCCCTGCGAGGTAGGCGGCGATGATCTCGTCGGCCGCTGCGTCGAGATCGGTTCGGCGTTTGGCGGCGTTGGCGAGCTTCTGAGCAGCCCGCATCTGGGCGAGCCCCTCGGGGGTTTGCGCTCGAAGCTTGCCGGCCTCGCTGGGGGTTCGGAGGGCTCCCCGACTACGAACCCGGCGGCGGATGGTTTCGGCGCTAACTCCAATGTCGGCCGCAATGTCGTTCACGGACTCCCCGGCCAGATAGCGACGGACGACTTCGTCGGCATCGAACCGAACACGCTTGGGGTTCTGGCGAGGGATCGGATCGACTTCATCGCGCGTGTTGAGTACTCCGGTCACGTCTACGACCTCTCTACGAGTAGCCATACTTATTTAGCTAATGATCTGGTAATTCATAATTGTACGATCGACGGAAAGACACGGCCCTCGCATTTCGCGGCCGACGGTGCCCGCGTCCCCCTCGCCGGGTTGTTCAGTGTCGGCGGCGCGCAACTCGCTTACCCGGGCGACCCCACCGGCCCGCCTGCTGAGGTCGCGAATTGCCGGTGCCGCATGGGCATCCTCGCCAAGGATGAGCCGCTGCCCGACGAGGTTGACCGGCATACCGAACGTCTCGATGGCCGTGACTCCGTTGCTATCAACCGGCATGGCCGCACCCAGGCGGAGGAAATTGAGCGCCGCGCCAAGGAAGGCAACGTCCGCGCCCGTGACAGCCAAGACGGGGTTGGCCGCGTCGCTTCGGCAGGTTGGGCCGCCCCGAGTGAGCAGGAGAACACGATGAACGCAGCCAGCGACACCACCGACGCCGAGTCCTACCTGACTTTCACCAACGCGCTGTTCGCGGTCACCGGCACACCCACCAGCGACCGGCGGGTACTCGCCCCCGACATCGAGTTGACGTTCCGCTCCACGCCCATGCCGCTGCAATGGTGCGAACGCGCCGAAGGCGGCCACAACGGGTCAGTGACCGTCGGTGTTATCGAAGCGATCCGCTTCGAGAACGGCGAGATCCGCGCCGACGGCTACATGCTGAACAACGAGCACGCCGCCAAAGCGATCGACCTCGTCTCACACGGGGTGTGCAACCCCAGCATCGACTTCATGGCCGAAGTGGTCCGGGTTTACGAGGACGGCACCCCCGTCACCGAGGACAACTTCGACCCCGACAAGATCGTGCTGGAGCGCTTCATCAAGGGCGAGGTGATGGCGACCACGATCGTCGCCGTCCCCGCGTTCGGGCAAACCAGGATCGAGTTGAACGCCCAGCGTGAGCCCCGCGCGAAAGCCCTGGTGGCCTCGACGACGGCGTCGTTCATGCCCCGCGTCTACGACCCAGCCCTGTTCGCCGATCCGAAGCTGTCGGGGCCGACTCATCTGACGATCACCGAAGACGGCCACATTTTCGGGCATGTTGCCTGCTGGAACGAGAAGCACCGCTCCGTGGGGCTCGGCCACGTGAATCCGCCCCGCTCGAACAGTGGGTACACGCATTTTCATTCGTCGCCGCCGGTGCATCTCACTGACGGCACGCTGTTGCCGGTCGGGCGGTTGACGGTGGGGATCGGGCACGCGCCGACGGTGGGGATCAGCAACGCCGCAGCCCAGGTGCATTACGACAATGTTGAGGCGTGCTTCGCGCTGGTTCGTGCGGGTGAGGATGAGCACGGGATTTGGGTGTCTGGTGTGCCTGCGCCGTGGGCGTCGCCGGAGAAGGTGCAGATGGGTTTGGCGGCGCCGATGTCTGGTGATTGGCGGCCGTACGGCAACCAGTTGGATTTGGTTGCGGTGCTGGCGGTGAATACCCCCGGCTTCCTGTGTCGGGCTGCCGCTGCAGTCGGGTCGAGCCAAGCGCCTCTGGCGATGGTGGCGAGTTTCTCCCCGCTACCGCAGGCGGACGGCGGAATTCAGCATTTGTCGGCGGAGGCGATTCAGGCGATCGTCGTTGCCGGTGTGGCGGAGGAGCGCCGTAATTGGGAGTTGGCGGAGCGCCGCAAATCGGTGTTGGCGCGGGCGCAGGCTGATGTTGGTGACCCGCCTACACCGCCCACACGGCAGGAGCGTTTGGCCCTGCTGTTGGAACGGGTCTGACCGGTGGGGTGCTCGGCGTGCCGCAGAGGCAACGTGACGTCGGGGCAGATGGTGTCCGGTTACGAGTACACCGGCCCTGCCGGTGAGGTGACGCAGTTTTTGTCGCTGGTTGAGGCGAAGCAGAAGCAGCGCGATGTGGGTGGCGGAACGATCCGCGCCGTCACCCGCACAAGCTAGTTCGCAACGTCCTGACCTGCTAAATGTAAGTCAAAGCCCGTTTCCGTTACATATCCGCGCCGCATTGCAAGTCACTTTGCATTCCGCGGCTGTCACGGCGTTTGCACACCCCCTTCCTAACTTCCGCGCTCAAGAGAGTTCCTGCTGGCTGCGGGCCGAGGAGCGATCGAACCGAAACGCATACGAGGTTCTAGGAAGGACCAACGCCGTGAAGAAGTTCACGCTCCCCGACCAGCTCCCGGCCACCGTCGCAGAACTCGACGAGCTGACCACACAAGCCACCGCCGAGATCACCGTGCTCCAGGCCCGCGCCAACGCCGGCGAGGAACTGTCCGGTGAGGACACCGACCGTCTCGAATACCTGCTGGACTCCCGCGACACCGTCGTCGCGGAACGCACCAGTGTGGCCGAGGCCGACGCGTCCCGCGCCGAGAAGTTGGACGGGCTGCTCGCCCGCGCCGCGGCGAAGAAGGATGAAGCCCCGGCACCTGCGGTTGAGGTGGAGGCGGAAGCCCCCGCCGACGACGCTGCCGCCGCTGAGGTGGTTGCCGAAGCCGAGCAGGTTGTCGCCGACGCCGCCGACAAGCAGCCCGCCGCCGCTGCTGCGGTGAAGAAGCCCGCCGAGTTCGCCGGTGCCGTCACCCACAGCGACGTGCCCGCCGACAAGCCCGGCAGTGAAACCCCCGGCTGGGAACTGCTGCCATCGGCACCCAAGTACGCCGAATTCGCGGCCGACGAAGCACCCAAGGTGTCCATTCGGGAGATCGCCGAATCGATCCTGTCGGTCAAGCCCGGCCAGTCCAGCGGACGCCACAAGACCGGCCTCGTCACCCGCGGCGGCAAGGACTTCGCATCCCAGGCCATCGCCCGCCTGGCGCGTCCCCGCAAGGACCACGAGATCACCACCGGCCAAGAACTGCTGGCCGAACTGGATCGCATCGCCCCCATGAACCCCGGGCAGGCCCGCAACCAGCGGATGCAAGCCCTCACCGCCGCCGGCGGCTGGCAGGCACCGTCCGAGCAGGTCTACACGTTCTGCAAGGTGCCCCCGGCGGTCAACCTGATCTCGCTGCCCGAACCTGAGGGCAACCTGTCGCGTGGCGGCATCCGCTATCCCATCGAGTCGGACATGTCGTCGCTGCTCACCGACTTCGCGTTCCAGTTCCACTTCACCGAAACACAACTCGAAGCTGTTGATGGTGGTGGGGAGCCGACGGCTATCAAGGCTTGGTCGGAGATCCCCGGCGTCGACAGCTTTCTGGAGTTCCGGCTGTCGGTGCTCGGCTACGCGGTGATGGTCGGCATCCTGCATCAGCAGGGCTGGCCGGAATCGGTCGCTCACGACATTGAGCGGTTGATGGTCCGCCATCAGCACGGCATTTCGTGGCGCACGATCAACGAGATGGTGTCCGGTTCCGGCGCGGTGAAGGTGGTTCCTACCGCCACGATCCTGGGCACCACCTCGTCGGTGCTCAACGGCCTCGCCTTGCAGGCGTTGAACCTGCGTCTCGACAAGGGTTTGGACACTGATGCCCCCATCGAAGGGGTTGCGCCGGTGTGGCTCAAGGAAGTCATTCGCGCGGACATCACCATGCGGGACGGCCTCGACGCCCTCTATGTGTCCGACGAGCAGATCAACGACTTCCTCGTTCGTCGCGGCATCTACCTGCAGTACGTCGATGACTGGCAGACCCGCAGCTCCGGCCAGCCGGGCAACATGACGACTGACCGGTGGCCCGGGTACGCCGACGTCCTGCTCTACCCGGCGGGCACGTGGTTCCGGCACCTGGCGCCGGTGATCACGTTCGGTGTGCAGTACCCGATGGAGCTGCTGGCGAAGAACCAGTACAGCCACGCGTTCTTCGAGGATTCCATCGCGGTCGGTAAGCGGTGCGACAAGTCGATCAATGTGCGTCTGCCGTTGTGCACCAACGGTGCTGTCGGTGCCCGCGAGGAGATCGTGTGCGGCTACTCAGGTGCCACAACCCTGACGGCGGTCGCGACGATCTCCGGCTCGCCGACTGGCGGCACCTTCACGTTGACCCTGAACGGGAAGACAACCTCCGGTATCGCCTACAACGCTGCGGCGTCCGCAGTGAAGTCGGCGTTGGTGGCGCTCGACGACGGCTGGGGTACGTCGGACTTCACGGTGACCGGCTCCAACGGCGGGGCGTGGACCATCGTGTACCCGGCCACTCTGGGCGCGGTCACCGCAAGCGGGGCCAGCCTCACCGGTGGCACCGACCCGGCCGTCACCATCTCCTGACCGGGGCTGGGTCAGCGAATCAGACGAGGCGGGCGGGCGTGAACACATCCGAGGCGTTCATGTCCGCCCGCTTCCCACTGCCGGAAGGACACTGACATGGGACAGCAGTTGCCCGTCTACTTCGACGCACCGCTGATCAATCCGGCAGCGGGTGGCCTGTACACGGTCACCCAGTGGACCGAGGAGAACGGTCCGCTGCGGTGGCTTGATGCGGGTGTGGAGATCCGCCGGCACAACGTCGGAGCGGAGGATGCGGTTGGTGTGTGGGGTGCGGCGTTTAACGCGCTCGACAATGACCTGTCCGGCGATGATGTGAAGACCGGAACCCGACCCGACAACCTGGATCCATTTGAGCCGGTCACTGTGTGGTCTTTCGACCAGGGTGACATGACGCCGGAATCTCAGGTGGAGGTGCGGACGCGGGCGGCGCAGAACCTGCGGATGCGTGAGCAGTATTTGGTCGAGGACGAGTTCGGGGATCGCATGCTGAGTGATGCGTCTTCGGTTGGCGGCGACCTGGGTGCGTTGGAGAACGCGCTGGCGGAAGCTGGTGTTGTCGGTTTCATCCACGCTGGCGCGCAAGTCGCGGCCTATGCGGCGGAGCATCAGTGGATTTTTCGGACGCCGGGCGGTTTGAAGACCCCGATGGGTCACACGTGGGTGTTCGGCGGCGGCTACTACAACTCGCTGTCGCGGAAGTTGGTCGCGACGACGCAGCCGTTTGGGTGGCGCAGTGAGGTTGCGGTGCGCGACACCTTTGAGACGAAAACGAACACTTACGCCGCTATCGCTGAGCGGTCGGTGGTCGTCGGCTATGAGGCCGCTATCGGTTACGTGGATCTGGACTAAAGGGAGAGACGGTTATGCCTGCTGGTGTTGCGGTTGAGGTTGCTGACGGGTTCGCCACGATCGACTTCGTTGACCCGACGAAGCGTGGTGTGGGTTTGGCTGCGCTGATCGCGGTGGGTGGCTCTGAGGTGATCGAGAAGCTGACCCGTTCCGGGCCGCGTGTGCTGTATCGGGTGCCTGAAGGCAACGCGCGGGTCGCCGGGCTGCTGGATAAGAAGTCGGATCCGATCGCCGTGGTCGATACCAGTTCTGGCGCTGATGCGACCGGTTGCGTGCCGCCCGAGGGGCCGTCTGTGACTGAGTTGTTCGCCCAGGAGGTGCGTTCCGGTGACTACGCCGACGCCTACTCCGGTGCCACCGGTGCGGCCGGTCAACCTCTGATCACCGAAGGCTACGACGACGGCCTGCCCGACGGCGACTGGTCTCGGGCTGCCCTCAACAAATGGGCTGTTGAGCACGGCATTTCCGACCCGGATCACCTCCCCAACAAGGCGGCTGTGCTGGCCGCTATTCGCGCGCGTCCCGTGTAAGCGGCTGCTGCACCCTGCCTCCCTACCGTCGCCCCTGCCTCGGAAAGGACCGGCGCGAAGCGCCTGATAGCAGGAGGACAGCACGCACATGGGTGCACTGCCAGTCGTCAAGGGGCTTGCCTCTCGCGCCACGAAGATTGATTCGTGCGGCAAGCCGATCGAAGGCGCCGGAAACCGCATCGTCACCGCCGGGTTCATCAGCTTCAAGTTGACCCCGGTCACGAAGGACGCCCAGGACATCGAGCAGACCAACGCCGAAGGCAAGGTCTGCATCAAGGACCGCACACCACCGGAACGCAAGTGGTACGACGTCGAACTCACCCTGTGCGGTGTCGACCCCGAATACATTTCGCTGCTCACCGGTGAGCCGGTCATCCTCGACTACGACGGCAACGTCATCGGGATCGCCGACAAGTCCGCCGTCGACGCCGATTACGGCGCCGCCATCGAAATCTGGGCCGGAGGCAGCACCGACGACGACTGCCCCGTCCCGTCCGACGACTCGGTGTTCTCCCAATCCGGCCCGGGCAAGCATTACGGCTACATCCTCGTCGGTGCGACGGAGTGGATGCGGACCGGTGACTTCACCGTCGAGGCCGGGTCTGCGAACACCACGTTGCGGGGCCGGTCGATCGCGATCCCGCGGTGGGGTCGAGGCCCGTACAACGTGGCGGCGATCAACTCGGATCTCGACGCGGGTCGTCTGCTGGTGCCGCTGGACAACGACCGTCACTTCACGTTTTTCCGCACCCCGATCGTCCCGCCGCTGCCGACCGATGGGGCGTGCGAGCTGGCGGTGCAGTCGATCTTCTCCAGCGACTACTTCGCCGGTGGTGGGGTGGATGTGGCACCGGATCAGCCGTTGTGCAACGGCGTCACCTACACGGTGACGATCACCGGTTCCCCGACCGGCGGCAACATCACGCTGACGTTGGGTGGCAAGACCACAGCCACCATCGCGTACAACGCGGCCGCTTCGGCGGTCAAGAGCGCGCTGGTCGCTTTGGACGACGGATACGGAACCGCCGACTTCACCGTCACCGGCTCCAACGGCGGCCCCTTCACCGTCGTCTACCCGGCAGGTCTCGGCGCGCTCACCGGGACGGCGGCGCTCACCGGTGGCACCGACCCGGCCGTCACGGTGGCCGTCGCCTAGCAGGCGCACGACGTGTAACCGCCCCGGATGCCAGCCAATTGGCTCCGGGGCGGTTCGCTGCCGCCAGTAGGTCGCACCTTGGCTGGCTACCGTCCCCGTCGTGTCCTTCACCTGGCCTGTCGCGCGTGAATGCTTGCCTGACCTGCCTGATGTGCCGGAACTGGCTGACGATGCCGACGACGACGAAATCGGCGCCTATGTGGCCGCCCAAGCCGCCTACGACCTCGCATTGCAGCAGCGGAACAACGCTGAGGACTGCGCCGTGCAGGTGTTGTGGGCGTTGTCCGGCCGCCAGTACGGGGTGCGTGAAGTTATCGCACGGCCCTGCCCCCCGCTCGGCTTCCCCGCCGCTCCTGTCCTGCCGATCTTGGATGGTTGCTGGTCCCCCCACGCGTGCGGCTGCGTGTTCAACTGCGCGTTCTCCAAACCCGGTGCCGTCCACCTCCCCGGCCCGGTCGCCGAAGTTGTGGAGGTCCAGATCGGCGACAGCATCCTCGATGACGACAACTGGACCGTCGAAGGCGACCTGCTTTACCGCACCGGCGGCGCTGTATGGCCCACCCAAAACCTGGCCCGCCCCCTCGGCGAAACCGGCACCTGGTCAGTCACCTACTTGCGTGGCACCCCACCACCCGCGCACACCGCCCAACTCGCCGGGGAACTCGCCAAGGAATTCCTGTCCGCTTGTGCCGGTGAGGACTGCCGCCTACCACGAACGTTGATCGCGACGTCGCAGCGCGGCGTCAGCCACACCTTCGACCCCGCCAAGATCATGGCCGCCGGGAAGACCGGGCTGATCGAGGTTGATCTGTGGCTCGCCGCCGTGAACCCCCACCAGTTGCCCCAGCAGTCGAGTTTCCGGTGACGGCCCCGAACTGTTTGGATCCGGCGTCGGATGTGGTGACGGCGTTCATCAACGCTTTGCGTCAGCATTTCGACCCGGACTCGGATTGCCCGCCCGTTGGTGGGGGGTCGGCGGAGGTGCGGTTGATTGTCGGTGATGACGGCTCCCCGGCGGTGGCGTGGGAGGAGCGGTCGGACTGTAAAGCCCCGTTTCTGTGGGTGCGGGTGTGCCGACGGTTCCGCTCCCGCACGGGGGCGTTCCCCCGCGCGTTCGAGGGCGCCCGTGTGTGTGATGCGAAGGACGTCTTCAACGTGCTTGAGGTTGAGGTCGGTGTCGCCCGCTGCGTGTCGACGAAGCTGCCGACGTCCAAGCAGGTACGTGCTGACGAGGCCGAATACAGCTTGGACGATTCGTGGCGCATCGAACGCACCTTGTGGGTGGCGACCTGCCGGCTCGGACGTGACGGCAAGCGGTTGGTGGCTACGGACACCGTTGAGGTGTTCGGCCCGGAGGGTGGGTTGACGGCGTGGACCGGCAGGGCGTTCGTAGAGATCGGAGATTGATATGGGAAATGTGATCATCGAGGGCAGTAGTACGCCGTGTGTGGAGTTGCCGACGGGGCAGCGTCGGACGGTGGCGTTGACCGAGCATGTTCGGATGTTGATCCGCCGAGGCTACGTGCTGCTGATCGACGGTGATCTCGGCGAGAAGGTGAATCCGGTACCGGAGCCGATAGTTGACGATGAAGCTGCGTTTGTTGACGATGAAGCGCCGATAGTTGAAGAAGGCGACGAGGTTCCGGCGGCGAACGCTTCCCGGGAACGGTGGGCTGATTTCCTCCGTGCGCAGGGTGTTCCGTTCCCTGACGGGGACAAGCATGCCGGGGAGTTGTGGGCGTCGCGGGATGAGTTGCGGGTGATTTGGCAGCAAGCGCATGGCGGCAGTTAGAGCCCACATCGCCCTGCATGAGGGGCGGCTCAACGATCAGGTCCGCGATATTGCGTCGCGTCGGATGGCGTCGTTGCAGCGTCGGATTGCGACGCAGGCGCGAGCTGATGTGCCGGTGGCGACCGGGAACCTGGGCCGGTCGATCGGTGAGGGGCCGCGCGCATTCACAGGCCCCCGCACTATTCGGGGCAGTGTTCACGCCTCGGCGCATTATGCGGCCCCGGTTCATGAGGGGCGTCGGGCACGCACCATTCGGCCGGTGAGGGCGAAGGCGTTGCGGTTTGTGGTGGGCGGTCGGGTGGTGTTCGCGAAGGTCGTGCATCAGGGGCCGATGAAAGGCCGCCCGTTCCTGCGTAACGCCGGTCTGCGGATAGCAGCGGCGGAACGCTAACTGCTGCACACCTGCGGCGAACTATCCCCGGCTGTGACTACAGCCTCGGAAGCACCCGTAGCGGTGCCCACAGAACCCACCCCAGCACCAACCGTCGAAGCGCCTGTTGAGACTCCCGCCGTTGAAGAGCCGGCCGTCGAAGTGTGGCCGCATGAAACCCTCAACTTCCTCGGCGACACCCTCCGCATCCGCACCCCCCGGCCCGCCGCATTGTCGGCGCTGCCGATGATGCTCGCCGACAGCGACAACGTCGAACAGAACCGGATCATGAAACGGTTCCTGTCGAGGCATCTCCACCCCGACGACTTCCAGCACGTGCTGAACCGCTCCACCGATCCCGACGAGGCCGAATACACGATCACCTCCATCGGTGAATTGTTCGGTGCGGTGCTCAACGCAGGCACCGACGCGTTCAAAGCCGCTGCTCAGGACGCAGAAAGCAAGGTGAAGGGTTAGCACCCCTGCTGGCTAGCTTGCACGGGTGACCACGTCCGTCGGTTCGATTCGCCTCGACCTGGAAATCGACGGGACCGCTGTACCAGCCGAAATCCAGGCCGCAGTCACCCGCGCGCTCGAACCTGTTCTGGCCAACATTGAGCGGCGTCTCAACGAGATCGAACGCGAGTACGGGCAGGCCGCTCGGGCGGGTGAGAAGTCCGGGTCGAAGCAGACCGCGGCGGCGAAGGTTGTTGCGGAGGCTGTCGAGAAGATCGGCGACGAGCAGGTCAAGACGGCGGCGAAGACGGAGACGTCGACCCGTGCGCAAACCCGCTCGATCAATGCGGTTACGCGGGCGTTGGAGAAGCAGTCGCTCGCGACGGAGAAGGCGACCGCCGCGCAGTTGGCCTACAACGCTGCGGTTCGGGCGCAGCCGTCGCCGAATTATTCGCCGCCTCCCGGGACGCCCCGCTCCGGCGGGGGTGGTGTTGTAAACACCCTTCGCCTTCGCGATCGCAATACCCTTGGGGGCGGTCGTGGTGGTCGCGGTGGTGGGTTCTTCGGGATCGGTGGCCCGGTCACCGGTGCCCTTGGCTGGAATGGTGTCGCCGCCGTTGTGGGAAGTTTCCCCGCCGCCGCCACCGCCGTCGTCAATCTGACCGGCGCCGTTCAGCAGTTGGGTCAGGCCGGTCTGGTGTTGCCGGGGATCTTCGCCGGGATCGCCTCCTCCGTTGGGACCGCTGTCATCGGCTTTCAGGGGATGGGTGATGCGATCACCGCGCTCGCTGACGCCGCCAAGTCAGGTGATCTGAAAGACCTCGAGAAGGCCAACGAGGCGCTCAAAGACCTCGCCCCTTCGGCGCAGGCCACTGCGAAGGCGATCGCCACGAGCGTGATTCCGGCGTTCAAGGATTTGCAGAAGAACTTCGTCGCCCAACCGATGTTCGAGGGTCTCGACCAGACGATCACGACGTTGGCGACCCGGTCGATGCCGACTCTGCAGAAGGGTTTGGGTGGGATCGCGACCGCCTGGAACCAGACGTTCAAACAGCTCGGGATAACTCTCGGGTCGGATTCGTCACAAGGGCTGCTGGACCGGATTTTCGGGAACACCGCCGAAGCGCAAACCCGGCTGAACAACGCCATCGAGCCTTTGGTTCACGGGTTCGGTTCGTTGGCGGCCAAGGGCACCGAGTTCCTGCCCCGCCTGGCTGACGGCATCACCGCTGTCAGCACCCGGTTCGACAACTGGATCAGCAAGTCCGTCGAGAACGGCAACCTCGACAAGTGGATCAACGAGGCGTTCGAGGGCGTCGGGCATCTCGGGGAGTCGTTCCTTAACGTCGGGAAAATCCTCACCTCCCTCACCAAGGCGGCGGGTGGTGACGGCGGATTCCTCAAATGGCTCGATGAAGCCTCGGGGAAACTCGCCACGTTCCTGTCCTCTGATGACGGCCAAGCCAAGCTGACCAAGTTCTTCGACGAGGGCAAAGAGCAGCTGCGGCAGTGGGCGCCGATCATCGGCAACGTCGCCACAGCGTTCGGCCAAATCTATGAGGCATCGAAGCAGTGGTCGGCGGTGCTGCTGCCGGTGTTGGAGTCGGTGACGGATGTGCTGACAGCACAGCCGGATCTGATCGGGAACGTCGTGACTGCGTTCCTGGCGTGGAAAACGATCAGCGGTGTCAGTGCGCTGGTCACGTCGATCACCGGTGTCGGCACAGCACTCGACGCACTGCCCGGCAAGGCCACCGGCGCTGCCGGTGGCATCAGTAAGGCGTTCTCACTGATCGCGATCCCGGCGATCGCGAAGACGATCAGCGACCAGATCGACCAGTGGCTCAAGGACAACCACCCCGACCTGTACGAGGCCAACCACACCAACACTCCCGGCGATCTGGGTAAGCAAGCCCGGGACGCCTGGGATGCCTGGTACGAAGAGCACATTCTCGGCCAAGGGCCGTTTGGAGAGGGACACACGCTTGGCCCACTCGGCGGTGGGCCGAACGCCTCGCGTGAGCGTCGCGGTCTCGCCGTTCCGCCCCCGCTGAACTTCGATGATCTCCCCAACGTCGTCACCGGTCAGGGACCAGTCCCCGGCATGACGCCGGCCAGCCTGCCGACCCTGTCAGGACTACTCACCGGGAAGAACAATCAGCTCCCCCCCGTACCCGGTCAGAGCCCGATGTCCCCCGACATCTCAGCCCTCGCCCCGCTCGACCTGCCGGACCTGCCCAAGCAGATCGAAATCCCGGTCACAGCACCCGGCGCGGTCCAAGCCGCCCAAGACGTCAACGCGGTGGGGCAGGCCGCCGAAGGGTTGCCCGCGCAGAAGACCGTCACCGTCGACGCCGACACCCGGGGCGCACTAGCGAAGCTGCAAGGCGTAGCCAACCTGCTCGCCAGCATCCAATCCAAGACCATCAGCATCGGTGTCAACGCCCCCACCACAGGATCGGTGGGCGGTACCGCTATGACGCCGTCTGCAATGGGCGGCAAAGCCGACGGCGGTGTGTTCCCCGGTTACGCCCCGGGCGTTGACAGCATCCTCTCGTGGGTCTCCCCCGGCGAGGGGGTGCTGATCCCCGAGGCAGTACGCGGCCTTGGTGGATCGGCCGCGATTTACGCCATCAATTCCATGTTCCGCAAGGGCCTGTCCCGGCAGGGTTACGCCGACGGCGGTGTCATCGGTGACATCCCCGGGTTGCTCCGATTCGGCGGCGGCGGCGTAGCCCCCCCGATGGGCGGGCCGGCCTACTGGGCCTGGCTTCTCAAGAAGATGCCGTGGGCGTTGAACGGCGGCACAGATCCGAGCGACATTCTTGGCCCCGCCTACGGCTCCGACGAATCCGAGTGGGTGGCCCGCGCGGTCTCTATCGGTGGGCACGGGCCCAACGGGGAACTTGAAATGCCCCCGCTTGTCGCGGGGCTACGCCTGGCGAATTCCGGACTGGAGGACGCCGCGGTCCCCGGCGAGGGGCTTGTCCAGAAGATCAAGAATCAGCAGGCGCGGGACAGTTTCGATCGCCTCAAGGGCCTTGAAGGGTCCATGGGGTCGTCACCCGCGCCGACACCCTCCGATCTCGCCATTCTCGCCGCGCAGGACGACGAACTCCGTCGCATGCTCGCCCAACTATTCACCCGCGCGAGTGGCGGTGTGTTCCCCGGCTACGCCCCGGGCGTTGACAGCATCCTCTCGTGGGTCTCCCCCGGCGAGGGGGTGCTGATTCCTGAGGCTGTCCGCGCTCTCGGCGGTGCACAAGGGATCTACGCGATCAATTCGATGTTCCGCAAAGGCTTGTCCCGCCAGGGGTATTCGGATGGCGGCGTGGTTGGGGGTGTCCCATCAGGTTTGTCGCCGATGGCGTCCGACATCGTGTCTGGTCTCGCCGCCGCGCTCAACCCGATGCTGCAAATCCTGACCCAGATCCGTGACTCTCTTGGCGGGCGGGGCGCAACCAGCGCGGGGTACACCGACACCGTCCTCGCAAGCACGGTGCCCGACCTCGGCGGCTACACGCCACCCGGCGGCATGATGACCGCCGCCCAAGCAGGCGACTACAAGAACTACCCCCTCGGTGATCCGCGCCGCATCATGGCCGGGGTCATGTCGGGGATCGGGATGCCCGCCGACGAGATCGCGGTCGCGCTCGGCGGGAACATGCTCTCCGCCGCAGGCGGACCGGTCAGCGACATCGTCGGCGACATCGCCACCAACGTGTTGACCACCCCACTACCCGGGCAGATCGGCACCCCCACCAACCCGTCAACCGACCTCAACACACTCGTCCAGCAACGCAACCCGCTGGCCCTCGCCCAAGCAGCCGGGTTCGACGTCCCCGACTACACCCGCGCCGGAGGCGGCCCGCAAGACATCATGCGCAACACCGGACCCGCCTCCGACGCCATGGGCCGCATGTACTCCGACACCGCCTCCCTCGTCGACCGCACCTTCACCAACCTCGACGCCGCCGAAAAAGCCCGGCATGACCAAACCATGACCGTCCTCAACGAGGTCAAAGACCGACTCGGCAAAGACGGCCTCGTACCCGTCCTGAAAGAAGGCGTCGCCGACGGCATGGGCGCGATGGCCGACAAAACCACCGCCGCCATCGGCACATCACTCGGCGCCGCAGCAGGCCCGCCGATCGCCTCCGCCGTCCAATCCGCCATCCCCTCCGGCGGCGGCGCGGCCCCCGGTGTCGCTGTCCCTGCAGCATCCGACCCGACGATGGGCGGCGGTGGCCTCCCCCCCTCGGCGTTCCACTCGTTCGGATCGTTCACCGGATTCGAGGGCGGTATCGCCTTCGGCAACGGCGGCATCCTCGGCGGCCTCTACGACGAAGGCGGGCTGTGGCCTAGCGGCACCTTCGGCACCAACCTGTCCGGCCGCCCCGAACGCGTCCTCTCCCCCGAACAAACCGAAGCGTTCGAGAAGGGCTTACTGGGCGGCTGGAACCTCTACCCGCTGCAGCAGCACATGGCGACCGTCTCCGGTGTCGACGTCACCGACCAGGTGGGCGCCGATTTCTTCGGCGTCTCCCAAGTCCCGATCCTCGGCGCCCTGGTCAACCTGCTCGTCATGGTGCTGCTGCGGGTGATCGGTGTGCAGATCGAAGCCCGCGACACCCTGGACGAGATCAGCTCCGATTTCCGGGCGTTCCGCGGCGAATTCCAAGCCTTCGACGCCGCAGGCCGAATGATGAACGACACCTCCGGCCTGATGGATCGCACCGGATCATCCGAGCAGGCCGCCGCCGACGAGCGGGTCCGCATCCTCAAGCTCGTGCTGGAGGGCTTGATCAAGTTCATCATCGAGAAGATCATTGTCCCCGTCGGCAAGGCGGTCGCGAACGCGGCAATCCAGGCCGGTGCGACAGCGGCCAACGGTGCGATCACCGGCGGACTCACCGCAGCGTTGCCGACCGGGGGTTCGGTGATCGGTGGCATGGTCGGCTCCGTCGTCTCCGGCGCCATCACTGCGGGCGGCTCCGCGGCGGTCGACATCATCGCCGACATCGGCGCGAAACTCGGCGAAGCCGCCCTGTCCGTCCTCATCGACGCCTCCGGTGAACTGCTCCAAGGCATGTTGCCGAACCTGACGAAGTTCCTGTTCGGCGGCAAATTCATTGCAGGGATCGCCGACAGTTTCACCGGCGCCCTGTCCAACATCATGGGCGGGATCGGCGGGGTGTTCGCCGGACTACTCGGCGGCATCGCGGACTTGTGGCCCTTCGACGACGGCGGCATCGCCAACGGCATGGGCTGGCTGCCGAAAGCCACCGTCGCCCCCGAACGAGTTTTGTCGCCGCGGCAGACCGAAGCGTTCGAGCAGATGGTCGCAGCGAACTTCGGCAACACCACGGCTGGCTATAACCGAACCGTTCACGCGCCGATGACGGTGATCCAGGCCGGGCCGAACACAGCACACGAGATCAAGGACCGGCTCGTGAGCGCACTGTCATGAGGAGGTGGCCGTAAGTGACGTTTCGAGGGTATTTCGCCTTGAACAACGTGGAGATCGCCAACTCCTCCCGCGTCGCCGCACATTTGGGCACCGCCATTCCCACCGACGATTCGATCTTCAACGACGACCTGCTCGGCGACTGTGAGCTTGTTGAAGACCCCGACCATCCCGGCCTGTGGCTGATCCCCGAGACCGCCGAACCAGCCGGTGCGGGGCTCTGGTGGCCGCCGAACGGGGCGCGCCGGTTCGGGCCGGGACTCTACGAGGTCGGCTCCTGCTGGGGTCCGGCGGCGATCTGCATGAACTGCCGAACCCAGGTCGACTACGACGACTCGTGGACCGGCCTGGCGGCGTTCTTCGACGACGGCACCTACCGGCCAGAACTCGCACCGTGGTACGTCACCGAACTGCCGCAGTCCGCAGAATTCGGCGGGGTGTGGGTCGTCTCGGTCGACGGTTTGGATGCAACCCCGGTGGAACGGAAGATCATCGAAACGATCGGCCCCGGTGCTGTTGCTGGACCGCATCGGGATCGGCAACGCACCATCACCTTCGAAGCATTGCTTGTGGGCTGCACCAACGCCGGTGTCGACTACGGCCTCAAGTGGCTTAACACTCTGTTGCGGGCCACCACGGATAACACCACCACCCGGCTGAAGTACTTGTCGGCGCACCCGCAGCACTCCGCGGTCGAACCCGACACGCTGGTTCGTGAGGTGAACGCTGTCGTCCTCACCCAAGAGGCACGCGTGAAGGAGGCCGTCGTCTCCGGCGGCGGGCACCACAAGCAGGCCAACATTTACCGTGTCACCTGGGAACTGACCTCCCTGTCCCCGTACGCCTATCTGCCCGCGGTCGAAACGGTCATCGACTGGGACAACATCACCCGCCAACCCGTCAACTGGATTCACGCCGCCGACTGCCGCAAACCGGAGTCGTGCGAGGACATGCCGGTCATGTTCTCCACCGAATGTGTGCCTGAGGAGATCGTTCGGGTGGAGTCCCCGCCGCCGGTGTGCGGCGGGTGTATGCCGGTGTCGGCGATCGACAAGTATTCCTACCGCGTCCCGACGATGGACTACGCGTTTCAGGGGCGTGAGACGGCGGTGACCGTCGTGATCACCAACACCTCCGATTCGCCGTTGACGTTGCAGGCGTTTTGGCGGGTGTGCGGCACCGATGTGCGTTGCGAAGACAACCAGTGGCCTTTGCAAATCTCGGGTCTACCGGCAGGGGCGATGCTGCATTTGGATGGGATCACCGGCATGTACTGGGCGCACTACGACGGACGGGACCGCCGCCCCGTCGGTGTGGTCGGCACCCCGACCGGTGCGCCGTGGCGGCCCCCGGTGATCGACCGAAAGACGTGCTGGGAGTTCGTCATCCAGACCGCGTCGACGTCGGAGTTCACCGCCTCACTGATCCTGTCTGACCGGGAACCGTAGGAGACCAGCAACGATGACAATTTCCTGGCCCGACCTGCGCGCTGATTGGGAAGACAACGAATACCAGTCCGCCGCCGACTTCAACCAGTACGCGCTGCGCATCAACGAACACTCGACGGAACTGATCGGCGTCATTGACGCCTTCACCGGCGAACTTGCGGCGATCGCCGCACTGACCCCCACGAACAATGATGTGCTGCAACGCAAATCTGGTGCGTGGACGAACCGCACGATGGCGCAACTCAAGACGGATTTGTCGTTGACGAAATCCGATGTAGGGCTCGGCAGTGTCGACAACACCGCCGACGCGGCGAAGGCGGTTCTGACTGCGACGGAGTGGGCCACCGCCCGAAACCTCGCCGGTAACAGTGTCGACGGCTCGGCGAATGTGGCGTTCGCCAACAAGTTCATCGTCCAGGGCACCACCGACTCCGGCCTATCGGCAGCCCAGTTCCTGGGTGCGCTGTCGACGGGGATCGTCAAGAACACCACCAGTACCGGCGTCCTGTCGATCGCTGTGGCCGGCACCGATTATGTGGCGCCTGGCGGCGCGCTGGGCACCCCGTCGTCGGGAACTTTGACCAATGCGACTGGGCTGCCGATCGCTGGTATCAGCGCGACGGGCACCAAGAATTCCACCACCTATCTACGTGGGGATGGCACGTGGGCGACGCCGTCGGGTAGTGGTGACGCCTCCACGAATACCGCCAGTTCGGTTGATTCGGAAGTGGTGCTTTTTTCAGGCACGGGGGGTAAGACGCTTAAGCGGGCTACCGGTTCGGGGATTGCGGTGCTGACCAGTGGTGTGCTGTCTGTTGTCACGGCTCCTGCGGGCGCCGTGGTGGGAACAACGGATGCGCAGTCGTTGTCGAGTAAGACGCTGTCCAATCCCACCGTCACGGGCTACACGGAATCGGTTGTCGCTATTGGCAATACCGGCACGTCTAAGACGATTTCGCTGGCGAGCGGCACTGTTCAGACCGCGACGCTGACCGGCAGTTGCACGTTCACGATGCCCACCGCAACGACGGGCACGTCGTTTGTGCTCTATTTGAAGACGGGTACCGGCGGCTTCACCGCAACCTTTACCGGGGTGAAGTGGCCTGCGGGCACCGCGCCAACGATCACCACCACGGCGTCACGGATGGACATCCTCTCGTTCGTCGCTGATGGCACCAACTGGTACGGCTCCTACGCGCAGAACTACACGCCGTAATGTTCGCCGCCCACGCCATGCTGCTAGGACAAGCGTCGACACCGAATTACACGCGGTCTCTGCTCCATTTCGACGGATCAGACGGGTCTACAACCATCGTCGACGAGAAGGGGATCACCTGGACCGCGTCTGGTGGTGGTCTCGCATTGGCGACCGCGCAAAGCAAGTTCGGCAGCGCATCACTTCTCGTCCCCGCCAACAACAAGATGATTTATTCGTCTGATCCGGTGTTTGAGAAGGCCAACAAATCCGTATTCACCGCCGAGTGTTGGTTTTACGCCCCCAGTGGGGTGTACAGCACGATCATGGCTTCCCGGATCACTGCGGGTGCGATTGGCACGGTTGCTATGACTACTACTCCGGGCCTTCAGATTGAGGTCAAGATCGCGAACGCGGGTAGGACTGTGGACAACACCACAAATGTCGGCTCGTTCTCCGCGAACACATGGACCCACATTGCCGTCGTGGGTGACGGGACGAACATCACCACCTACCTCAACGGATCCCAAATCAATCAGCAGACCCACCCGAACTGGACGGCTGATTCCCAGACCGCCCTTCAGGTGTTCGGCACGGCGCAATACACCGCTGGACCGAACTATGTGGACGAGTTCCGGTACTCGAATATCGCCCGCTATACCGGCACATTCACGCCACCAGCTTCACCGTTCAATCCAATCGGCTGACTACACGGAAAGGGCCAAACCCCAATGGCTACACAACGATTCGACGAAATCCTCCCGGTTGTCGACGCGCGCGTCACCGCCGTCCTGAACTGGATCATCGCCAACCATCCCGAAGACATCCCCACGATCCTCCAAGTGATCGCGGGGGCCGAGGCGGAAGCCGCCGACGCTGAGGTGGTGATGGCCGACGACGCGAGAGCCAACGCGCTCAACTGCAAGTTGTCGGGCTGGGCCGAAAAGCTGCAAGCCGCGCTCCCTCCCTCCGAGGAGCCTCCCGCACCGGAAACACCGCCCGAGCCCGAGCCCGAGCCCCAGCCCGAAGACGATCACCCAGGACCAACAGGCGACCCCGAATAGCACCACCCCGCACCACCACCACACACTGAGGAGACGACGCCGATGACCACGACGTCGCTCTCAGTGTTCCCCCGGAAATTCCCATTCCGATTCACCTCCGCCGCAACCATTCCGGCGGGAACACCTCACCCACCAAATCTCAGCCCCGTCATCTCACAGCAGCAGTTGGTGTCAATCCACACCGTCACCGGAACCCAGCTCTACCAATTCCTGTCCAACCAACTGCTCGACCTCACCTGGACCCGCGAATCCCGCACCGACTCCCGCTGCGACCTCACCATCCCCGCCACCGTCGGCTTCGACCGAATGCCCGACATCCACTACTGGCTGCACTGGGTATCAGTGTGGGACGACACCGGCCAAAACCTGTACTGGACAGGACCGATCACACAGATCAAAGGCAACCGCACAGGACTGAAACTGTCCTGCCGTGACATTGCCGCACTCTTCGACCGGACCCGCTGCCCCATCTCGAAACGCTGGGACGCCACCGACCCCGCCGACATCGCCAACGAACTACTCGCCGCGATGATCGAACTGCACGGCCTCACCACGAAACCCCGGGTGCGCCGAGATCCGTTCGGCGACAAGTTCGACTACACCGCCACAGGCGACGCCAGCATGCTCAAAACCGCCTTCGACGACCTCACCCGCTTCGGCCTGCACTGGTCGGTTGTGGCCGGTCAGCCGTTGCTGGGGCCGATGCCGCGCACCGCTGTCGCCTCGCTGCGGGAGGATCACTTTTCCGGCGGTGGGGTGACTGTGGTGCGTGACGGGTCGAAAACGTACAACGACATCTTGTTGCGCGGCGCGGACGCGTTGTCGCGGGCGCGGGTGCCGATGGGCGGCTTGAATTTGCAGACGATCGTCAACGTGGACAACGCCTTCGGGGTGTCCAACGTGGACCGGGCGGTCAAGCAGTACGCCCGTTACGTGTCGAAGGTGCGTGATTCGATCAGCATGCCCGACGACGCTGTCCTCACCCCTAACGCGCCGGTGAGCATCGACCAGTTGGTGCCGTCGGCGCGGATCACCGTGGAAGCATTCGGGCTGCTGATCCCGATGGAGTTGCACGGCGTCGATGTGCGCTGCACCCCAGCCGAATCGACCGTCAGCGTGCGGTTGACCGCGGTCGACGACGATCTGCCCGAACTGATCGACATCCAAGACAAATCCTCCATCACCGGTGGTGCCCGATGAACCTGATGCGCCCACCCGCAACAGACGCCGAACTCATCCGCTCCTTCGATGCCCGCATCCGGGCGTTGGAGTCAGGGCCGCCGTCGTGGCGGGTCGGGCAGTGGGTGCTCTCCGATCAGGGGGATTCGCTGATTGCCACCAGGCCAGGTGTGCCGACGTTGGGTGTCGGCACGGCTGAGGTGGAGCCGATCACCGCCGATCTGGCGCGCGGGTTCATCGTCGACATCGACCAAGCCGCCGAGCAGGTCAAAACTGATGTGACGGCGGCGGTGACCGGCACCGGTGGCCCGTTGTCGGGGATCGTCGCGTTCCTCACCGGGAAGTGGACGGATCTCACCACCGCCGACGGCAAGGCGACGACTGCGGGCACCAATGTGCAGTCGACGTGGGATCGGTTCTGGGAGTCGATTTTCGGTGGCACGGTGTCCGGTAAGACTGTCTCCGATTTCAAGACGGCAGGGCAGTCGGTCAACTCCACTGCGGGCACCGCGGGCACCAACGCGACCACTGCGCTGGGGAACATTCAGAACTCGTGGGATCGGTTTTGGGAAGCGATCTTCGGCGGCACCGTGAGCGGTAAAACGGTGTCGGATTTCAAGACCGCCGGACAGTCAGTCAACTCGACGGCGTCGACCGCCAACACGAACGCGACCACCGCGCTGGGGATCGGTAACACCGTCAAAACCCGATTCGACATCCGTGTGCGGGCCGGGTCGAACGCCGCCGCCGATCTGGGTTTCGAGAACACCGCCATGTACATCGGCGTGTATGCGGTGCGCTCCACCGCCCAGGCCCGCACCGGCACCTACAGTGCAGCGCTCACCGGCACCGGCAGTTCGACGGTGTATGTGCCGATCACCGTCGACCAGACCGGGATCGTCTCCTACACCTGCGCCGGGGTCGACAGCATCTATTTCGAGGCGTACGTCTACGGCAAATCCACCAACACCCAAGCGTCTGGCGGCACCAACGGATTGCAACTCGCCGTCATCCCCTACGACCGCACCGGGGCGGCACTGACCACCGTCATCGCCGCAAACCAAACCACCACCACCGCCCTCAACAGTGCCTGGACGAAAGTGTCGGGGACAGCGACCCTGCCATCCAACGCCGCATCGTTCGCCGCGTTCGTGCAACTGACCTCCGCGTGCAACAACAACGAGGTCTACTACATCGACGACGTGATCGTCCGCGAGATCACCGCAGGGTTCCAAGCCCAAGCCACCGCCAACACCGGTGTCACCAACGCCGCCACCGCCATCGCCAACGCCGGAACCGCGCAAACCGCCGCCGACACCGTAGCCAACCGGCTACAGACCCGCATCAAAGCCGGATCGAATCTCGCCACCGACCCGAGCTTTGAAGACACGACGATGTACATCTCGGGCGGAACCCCTGTGCGGTCCACCGAGCAAGCCCGAACCGGCACCTACTCGGTGAAGATGACCGGCACCGGCTCCTCCACCGTCACCACCTACGTCACGGTGAATGCATCGGGCACCCTCGCCTACTACGCCAACGGATCCGACTCTTACCTGTTCGAAGCCTGGATTTACGGCAAATCCACCAACGCGCAAACCTCGGGCGGCACCAACGGCCTCCAACTGGTCCTGGCCACCTACGACCGCAACGGGTCGTTCATCGCGAACGTGGTGTGCGCCTCGGTAACCACCTCCACCGCCCTGAACTCTGCGTGGACGAAAGTGTCGGGGGTCGCCACCGTCGCTTCCACCGTCGCCACCATCGTCGGAATGGTCACCCTGACCTCCGCGTGCAGAAACGGCGACGTGTACTACATCGACGACGTCGTGTTGCGTGAGCAAACCAAGATCCAGAAACTCGCCGACGCCCTCGTCAACGTCCACACCGGCGGATCCTCCAGCGGCAACCCCATCGACGGGTTCGTCACCCACCTGCAAAACGTGTGGCAAGACCTATTCGGCCACACAACACCGCAGTCCGTGCTGCAGGACTCCGCGATCCCCGACATCACCAAAGACATGTCGTCCGACCTCGACGCCCTCTACACCGCCCACGTCGACGCCGTCGGGTCAGGGGCGTGCATGGTCCGAACATCGACAGCGACGGTGACCATATCCACGGGTGGCACGGTACGAAATCTGCCCACCAGCTTCTTCGGTACTAACACGGTTTCCAGTGCGGACATCACGTCTGACCTGACGAACGCCAAGTTCACCGTGTCGCTGGACGGCTGGTATCGCTGCGACCTCTGCCTCAAGACGAATAGCACTGGGTTCACTAATGCCTGGAACTTCGCCCCTGTCCTGTTGAAGAACGGGTCAGCGGCGAAATACGGAAACGATGGGTTCGACGCGGGCGCCGGCGGCGGAGCCAACTCTCGCTATATCGCATCGAGTTTTGAGGTGTACCTCGTGGCCGGCGACTACGTCCAGGCCGGATTCAACGCCGATAACGGAACCGGAACGATCAGCAACTTCCTCACCGGCGAGGCCACCGGAACTCAGTCTTACTTCTCCATCTCGCTGTCCAACCGCAGTCTGGCCTAACACTGCACCCCTCGCCGCCAATGTGTGCGGCGTGCCTGGTGATCACCCCCCCGCCGCCGCGTACCTCCCAGGATCGCTGAAGCGCCACCCCGACTGGCCGGCCACCCTTGTCGTCGCGATGCGGACAGTGTTCGACGACGACAGCCCCGGCCCCTGCAAAGCCTGGCTGGACCTCACCCCCGGCAACGGCACCAACTTCCGGCTGCACCTCGAGGTTGCCGACTGGCCGGACGTCGAACTGACCGACACCGCGAGCCCGTAGGCGGGTTGTTGTGGGTTTCATTCTTGACTTCACTGAGCCGAACGTCTGCGTTGACGAAAACCTGCGGGTCGACGATTCCGGCCTGATCGTTATGCAGCCGTGGTCGGTGCCGCGCCTCGTCGCCGATGTCAAGTGCGTGTCGGGTGGCGACGGGAAGATGTTTCCCGAGATCGCCCTGCCGGGCCGGTTGATGAAGGATCAGAAGGTTCGGTGGCGCAACGATTCGCCGCTGGCGGCGATGGTGATCGTCCGCATCACTCGGGCGTCGAAGTCGTGGGTCACGTCGAACCCGAACGCCATCCAGTTCCGTGACCGCTACACCTACGTCATCGACCCGGAAGACAAAACCCCGACGATCCCGGTGACGACCGGCATCCACACATCGAAGTGCGGGTCCGCGATCGACGTCGGCACCAACGCCTCCGCCGAACCCCTGCCCGGAAGGCATTGGATGTGGACCGACCTGTCGTGCCTCGACGAGTGGATCGGCCCCGTCCCGCCGGGCGATTTCCTGAACCTGTGGTACCGGGAGTACGTCTGGACTCCCGAACCGTGGTCGGACAACGCCAACAAAAACGCCGCCCAGCACGAGGTGTATTCGGGGTCGACACGCATCCAGTTCATTGCGATGCCCCAACAGGGCGAACTGGTGACCGGCTGATGACCGCCACCTTCGTGCCAACTAACGGCCTGGACTACGGCCAAGGCTCACCCTGCACCCCCACAAACGAGTGGTGTCGGCAGCACACCGAACCCCACACCCACGGTGACTACACCTGTGACCGGACCTGCCCCTGCTGGGGTTTACTCAAGGAGCCGGCCGAGTGACAGTACGTATCTGCACTTCAGAGTTCATGTTGGGCACCGTTGACGGGTTGGGCCTGGCGCGGCACTGGTTCCCGCGCATCGTGACCGAGGCGTTTCTGGAGTCCACGAAGGACGGGGAGATCAAACGGTCACCGGATCCGGTGACGTTGATCGACGGCGACCTGTCCTGGTACAACCACACCGCCGACGATCAGATCGTCACCGTGCAGATCATTCGGGCACCACGGTCGATCGTGGCGCAGTCTCCGTCCACGGTGGTGATTCACGACGCCTGGTCGTTCGCTGTCGGTGAGTCGCCGACCGCTGATTTCCCGTCGGTCATTCAGGACTGCTTCGGCGGGAAGATGCAGATCGACCGCCCGTCGGCGGTGGCGGAGGATCTGGCGTACGGGCGCCTGTTTTTGGATTGCGACACCTCTCAGGCGTGGCAGCATGTCGGCCTCGTCAAGGCGAAACAGTCCCTGCATTTCCGTTATCTGGCGGCCTGCCAAACGCCGGGGGTGTGGACCGCCCCGACTGAGTTCGATGCGCGGTGGGAGGCTCACGCCAACTGGACCCGTCTGCTGTGCATAGCCTCCCCGGTGGGGTCGATGTGACCGCGAAGATGTCGGACCACTTCTCGCTGGTGGATGACAAGATCGGGCCGCAGCCGTGGATGCAGTGGAGGCGGGTGGCTTCGGGGCAGGCGGTGTCGGTGTCCCGCAGCTACGACGTGTCCGACGGTCAGGCCAAAAATGATCAAGCCCAGGCCGTTCAGGTGACGTGGACGAACAACTCACCGATCGCCCAGTGGGTGTACGGCATGGTCACGAAATCCGGCACCCAGGTCACCCTGCAGTGCCGGTCCCGCGGCTACTTGTCCACGAGGCACGGCTACAAGAACGACCCTGATGGGTCGGATGTGCCGATGGTTGAGGTGTCCCGCACCGGTGTCGGCGCCGACCTCGGCAAGGGTGGCCTGCTGGCGGTTGGCGGCGCGTACGGGATCGCGGAACATCGGCAGAACTCGACAACCGCCCCGTTCATGCCGCAACAACTGGGCTGGTACCCGGTTTCGCCCGGGGAAACGATCCACGCCCGCGTCGAAGTGTGGATCGTTTCCGACAACTGGGAAAACGCCATGATCGAAGGCGGTGACGGCGACACCGAAGCGAAGTTCGTCACCGGCGACCTCGAAGTCGCCCTGTACGCCATACCTGCCTTCACCGACCCGCTGCCCCGACTGACCCCGACCATCGTCGGCGGCACCTCCAACGTGAAATCCGACCGCGAACTCGGGGTAGGCACCGACGTTGACGTGCCCGCCGGTGTGGCCGCTGGTGATGTGCTGATCGCGATCGTCACCAACCAGCTCGGCCTGTCGAACTCGATCACACCCGAAGAAGACGGCTGGACCGAGATGCACGTCGCCGGCAAGGGGCTGGCGTATCTCGGTGATGTTCACATGAAGATTTTCATGAGGACCGCGACGAACTCTGAGCCGTCCACTTACGGGTTCACGAATCATTTGGCGGCGGAGGAAACCGCTGTGATTATCCCGATCCGTAACTGTGATCCGTGGGATCCGACGAACCCGAACTGGTTCATCGCTTCCAACGTGATGCGTTATCAGATCGGGGAAAAGCAGATCTGCCCGTCGATCAATATGCGGGGCGGGATGCTGATCTGCGTCTCTTACGTTTCGCACTCGAACTTTCAGTCGCCGATGGAGCAGTACGTGCCTGCCGGGATGACGTTGTTGAAGGAGATTCCCGGTAGTGGCTGCACGCTGTGCGTCGCGTATCTGACCAGTCCGCCGCAGCCGACGAAGGAGCGGCAGTTCGTGCCGCATCACACGCCGCAGTGGTTCGGTCACACGATCACCGCGTCGATTCTGATTCCCGGGAAAGCCCAATAGTCCAGTCCTCGCCTCGGAAGGTGAAACCGCATGTATGAGCCGCCTGACGGCCGCGCTGATCTGCAATCCGACTCCGAACTTGCGGAGTTCTCCCCGCATTTCGCCGAGCTGGAGGTGCCGGGTGTGGGGGTGGTGTGGGCGCGGAAGCCGATGCCGAACGCCGCCCATGTTCTGGATTCGGTGGCGAATGCTGATGTGCCGAACTCGACGCGGTTGAGCCAGTTGAGCCGGTTCGTCCGTAACCACCTGGCAGACGGCGAGTTCAAGCGGATCACGGACGCGATGATCGACGATGAAGACGACTCGTATCCGCCGGATGCGGTGCAAAGGATTGCGCGGGCGATCGCGACGTGGGGCACGGCCCGCCCTACACGGCCGTCATCACGTTGTGCGTGATGGCGGCTCATAACTGGCGGGCGATCCGCTTGAAGCTTTTGACGATGGGCGTCGGTAATCCGATGGGGATGCGGTCGTTGCATGCGCTGCTCGACGTGGTGGAGATGGTGATGCTTGATGCTGTTGGTGGTGACACGTTGGAGGACACCGTTGCCGCCCGCACCAGGTTCTTGGACAAACTGTATGCCCCGGAGCGCCTTGTGAACGGCGAGAAATATCAGGCGCGACCTGCGGGTTTCTCCGATGCGGAGGTGAATGCGTCGTTTGCGGCGTTCGCGGCGGCTGCACGCTAGCCACCTAACTTCTGTCGCGTGGCGGACAGATTGATCGCGATCGACCTGAGTCAGGATCCGGGGGAGCAGTTCTCCCCGGAGGTTCGCGCCGAGATTGCCTTCGTCGCGCCGTCGGCGGTGGTGAATGGGTCGATCACGACAGCGAAGTTGGCTGATGATGCGGTCACTCAGGACAAGATCGCTGCGGGTGCGGTCGGCGCGACGGAGATCGCGACCGGGGCGGTGGGTGCTACCGCGCTGGCGTCTGGTGGTGTGACGACCGCGAAGATCAACGATGCCGCTGTCACACCGGCGAAGGTCGGCACGGGTGTCGTGTGCGCGGTGGATTCCAGCGACGCCACGGTCGCGACGAAGATCAAGTACGTCACGGCCGTCCAATACGCGGCTATCGGCTCCCCCGACCCGAACACCCTCTACTTCATCAGCTGATGCCCAGCTATCACGGGTCCACTCTCATCACCGACATTCGTCACGGTACGACCCCGATCGACGAGGTCCGCAAAGGCACCACACTCGTCTGGACCCGGTCGACGAAGCGCGACGACTTCAACCGTGCCGACGCCGCCACACTCGGCTCGAACTGGACTGATCTCGGCCCGTCCAGCGACTGGAAACTCGGCGTCACCAACGGCCAGGCCCGCGTCCAAATCCCCGACGGACTGCTCGGCGGCTTCTGGGACATCCGCACGTCGATGGCCCGCTACAACGTGGCGACCGCATCCGCCGACGACGGCTACGTCGAAGTCCGCGCCGCCTCCAACGGTGACCCGTTCAGTGTGGTGTCGGGTGCCGCCGGGTTCGTCACCGACATCTTCGGCCGCGGCTACAACTCCGCCACAAGCCAGGCCACCACCAACGGTGTCGGGATCCGCATGATCTCCGGGCATTGCTGGATCGTCCGCATGCTCACCGGCACACCCGTGACTCAGGGCGATGGGGGGACGTTCCAGGCCGGTGACCGTCTGCGCCTGACCTACGTGTCCAACACCCACACGCTGACGGTGAACGGGGTGCAGCGTGTGCAGTGGAACGACAGCGGCGCGACAGCCTCGAAGGGGGCCAACTATCGGTCGCTGATCGTGCGGGGGCAGGGCGGCAAGGATCTGCTGGGGCCGCGGCGGTTCTCGCCGGGCATCGACTACGTGCTGATGGGCTGAATCAGCCCTCTGGACCCTGCGGTTGGTCGCAGTCGAGGTGGTGGAATGCCCCACCAGGACCAGCAGTTTTGTCGACGATGTAGATCGCGTCGCCCCTGCCGAATCGGATACCGCAACCTTGGCAGGCGGCGTCGGCGGTGAACGTCGCGTCTGGTTGGAAGAACAGCGGCTCGGCTGCGGTTGGTAGGTCACCAACCCTCAGGCAGTGCTTACCGCCGCTGCTGAAGATTGCCCAGCCGGCGCCGATCGGGCGGCTAGCCATCAGCGCTGACGGCGGCGGCTTTCGCCGGGCGTCGGGCGGCTTTGGCGGGTGCGCGTTTCTTCGGCGCTGCACGGCGGGCGGCCCGGTTGGGCGGTTTGGTGTCGTTTTCCTGCGCGAGTAGTTGTTCGGTGAGTTCGGTGATCTGCTTGGGGAGTTGTTTGGCGAATTCGCCGAGTTCCGCGAAGGGCACCGAGACGGGGTTGAGGTCGGGGCCGGGTGGCATGTCGGGGCGGTCGTCATCAACCCACACGGTGTTCACTTTGATGGTCAGTCCGAGGATCCGAAGCCGTTTCACACCGCCGACGATAAAGCAAATGGCTTAATCAAGGAAATAGCTTCACCGGCCGGTTGGGGTTGCACGGCGGATTCCTACAGTCGCGACGGTGACCCGCACGATCCTGTCGTACGACAAAACCAGACTCGGGCAGGACACCGGCTACTTTTGCGGCCCCGCCACCACGCAGGTGATCCTGTCCGGTCACGGCCAGATCGTCGAAGAGGCGACCCTCGCCCGGGAACTCGGCACCGACAGCGACGGCACCGACTACGTCGGCCTGATCGCCAATGTGTTGTCCCGCCGACTCGGAGTGAAGTACCGGGCCGTTGATATTCCGAACGATCCACCGTCACCGCAACAGACCGGTGACTTCCGCGCACACCTACGCCGGTCCCTGGCCGCCGGGTTCGGGGTGCCGATGAACTGGATTGTGCCTCCCGGGAATCGGCCCCGCGCGATCCTCGGCACGCAGTCACCGAGCTACCCGGCGTACAACATCTACCACTACGTCGCCGCCCTCGGCTACGACGCGGACAACGATGCGGTGTGGGTGGTCGACTCAGGGTTCTGGCCCCGCGAATACTGGATCACACTGACCCAGTGCGTGACCCTGATTGCGGGCAAAGGGTATGCGTACGCCGACGCCGCGCCAGCGGGAGTTGAGGTTCCCCCAAAGTCGGATCAAAGTCCCGTCAGCAGCAAGGACCGGCACGCCCTGGCGACGATCGCCGAAGGCCGCCGCCGCAACATCACCCCGCGCGGCATCAAGATCGCGCTCGCCACACAGTTGGTCGAATCCAACCTGGTGATGTACGCCAACCCGAAAGTGCCGGAGTCGATGGCGATCCCGCACGAGGCGGTCGGTTCCGACGGCAGATCGGTCGGCACATTCCAACAGCAGGTTGTGTCCGAGAACGGCCGCTGGTGGTGGGGCGACGCCGCAACATGCATGGACCCCACCCTGTCAGCCGGCTTGTTCTTCGACCGACTGGCGAAGCTCGACTACAACAACGAATCCCGCAGCCCCGGCAGCTTCGCCCAAGACGTCCAACGCTCCGCCTACCCAGCCCGCTACGACGAGCGCTACGCCGACGCGGAAGCGCTTTACAACCGGCTCGCCGACATCGAAGACAAGGGGGACAGCGTGTTGCAGACCAGCCGCTCCATCTACCGCACCAGCAACAACCGCACCATGACCGGCGACGACGCCTCCTTCGGCGCCGACGCAACCTCACACATGAACTGGGTCGAACAATCCGCAATCCGCGGCGAACTGTGGGCGCTGCTCCTCGTCAAAGCCACCGCCAACGGCGGCGTCGGTGCGACGAAATGGTGGGAAGTCAACGCCGGCAACCCAAATCCCGCCGTCGACCCGTGGGCTGTCGAGAAAGCCACAAACGTCCTCAACTACATCCAGGCAGTCAACCCGGCTGCCCTGGAGAACGCCATCGGAAAGGCCGCATGATGACTGTGGAAACTGCTGGACCCGTCGACCCCAATGCTGGTGCGCGGGCCAAGGTGTACGGCGGTGTCGCTCTCGTTTTCGGCCTGGTGACTGCAGCACAGGCATTCCACCTCGTCTCCGCTGACCAGGCGGCCAGCATCAAGGACTTCGTCGACGGCAGCCTGGGCCTGGCGGGTGCGTTCGGCTTCGGCTTCGTTTCGTACAAGACCAGCGGCCAGGTGAAGAACGGAACCTTCGACGCCGCACCCACGCCACCCCCGCCACCTCCGGCGATGACAGCGGTCGAGCAGGTCAAGGCTGTTCAGGCGCAGTTCTCCGACTTCACCAAGACCGTCGCCGACGGTGTGCAACTCATCCAGGGTGTCGCCGCGAGCGTGCCGGGCCTGTCTGCGGTGGTGCAGCCGGGTTCCCTTGTCGAGAAGTTCCTCAACGGCGACGCGTCGGGGTGAACCCGACCCACGCGGCCATCATCGCCGCTATCTGCGCCTTGTTGGCTCCCCTGGTCACGGCCTGGGTGGGTAGCCGGTCTGCGCATGAGGCCAACGAGATCGGCGAGTACAAGGCGTCGATCGAGGGGATGATGGAGACGATCGCTGGGATGAAGGTTTTGCAGGATGCGCAGGGTGGGCGGATCACTGCGTTGGAGGCGGAGTTGACGACGGTGAAGGCTGCGTTGGTGACTGAGCAGCAGGGGCATCGTGAGACTCGTGAGCAGTTCAGTGTTGCTACCCGCTATATCCGGGAGTTGTTGGCGTGGGTTAAGGCGGGTTTGTCGACGGCCCATCCGGTGCCGCCGGATTCGTTGGCTGATTGGTTGTGATGATGCGGCCTGCTGATTGTGCTTGGGTGGCGGTCACGGCGGGTGTGGTGGTGTATGAGGTGGTTGCGGCGGCGCGGTCGGATTGGGAGTTGTTGTCGGAGGCTGTTGACCGGTATCGGGATTCTCGTTTGGTGGTGACGGATTTGGCGGTGGTCTATGTGGCGGGGCATTTGTTGCGTCTGTGGCCCCGCCAGCTTGATCCGTTGACGGTGTTGGCGGGGGTGGCGCGACGGTGTGCCTCCCGCTGATGGTGTGGGCGCGTAGACGCCGCAGGCACCACCGAAGCTGCTGGAACTAAGAGCAAGCCGCAGTCGTCGGCGTGAGTAGCTTGATTCGCACGTCGTCTATCGACACCGGCTCAGGCCAGCCCGGGGTGGAGAACCCGAGCTCGTGCAGCGCAGAGCGCACCAAGCCGACAACCTTCGGCGGAATCATTTCGATCTGCTCGTCACTGCACACCGTCATCGCCAACGCGAGCAGCCGCGTGGTTTCCGTGAAGGTGTACGTGATCTGGCCGTCGTGGCGGGTATCGAGGAACCCGACCAGCTTGTCGACACAAGAACCGGCGGGCACCTCCAGGGTCATTTCAACCCAGTAGTAAGGCGCCATCACTGTCTCCCTAAGCAGGTGTTCGTCTCCAACAGACGAACCGTGTTCTCCAACACCATCGGCACTACCGGCCACAATATAACGCGGGAGGAATGCCCGTCACCGCATCCGCAGACAACCTCAGCGTACTCGCCGACTTGTTTGACGAACAACCAGCCAGCGGCGTGGAGCCGTCTGAGCAGCACCGATACGGCGGCGGAGCAGTTGATGCCGCCCGGCCAGTCACTCATCCTGTAACCGTAATGGGTCTGTCTCGTTAGCCGGGCCAGGCTCCGCCGCACCCACCCGCTGGTGCCGGGGTGAACGGGCCAGTCACGCACCACAGTTTGAAGCCGTAGCCGCTCACGTCGTAATGCCACTTGGTGCCGTCGTCGTAGGGTTGCCCGTCGCACCACCCGATGATGTTCCCGGTGAAACCCGTGCCGCCACCCGGGCACCAGCCCTGCACAATGTTCGGGACTTGCGGATCAAACGGCGACGGGTCGGCCTGCGCGGGTGCCGCCAGGGCGACCATTGCGGCCACCGCGACTCCGAGTGTTCTGATCATGTTGGCCTCCCCACCGCCACAATGCTGTCCGGGTGCACCTCGTCGGTGCGGCCGTCGTCCCACCGCACCTTGACGTGATCTCGGCACACACGCGAGATCCGACCAGTCGGCCCATCCGCACGACCACTGATACCCACGTACCGCACACGCTGACCCGAGTTCATGCCGCCACCTGGTCTATTTGAACTCCAGCCAGTTCCAAACGAACCATGACTCGGGTGCCACGAGACAGAACAAGACGACGAAGCTGCTGAACCCGTAGGCGAACGCCAGCCACACGGCGAGAAGCGGTCGACGGCGCACCGCGTCGACCACCTTGTCTATCGCCGACGACGACGTGGCCACCGGGGCTGTCGACGGCTGGTCTTCCCGCGGCCCGACATAGCCGTCCTCGTCGCCGTCCTTCCCCACCAGGCCACACCTCTCCCTGCCAGTTACCCGTGGGAAGGCACGCTACGCCGGAAGATCGGGTCTTCGCACAGGAAATCACGCTGCCGCCTCGGACACGGCCCGCACTTCACGGTCAGCAACAGCGGTGTACCGCTGTGTTGTTGCCACCGACGCGTGTCCGAGCGCCAACTGCACCGCGCGGATGTCCTTCGTCCCCGCATACCCGCGCGAGGCGTAGCGGTGTCGCAGTTTGTGCATCGACCAGCCTTCCGGCATGAGCGCACTGATGAGGACGCCGACCCTGTTCGGGGAGATGTGCCCGTCAATCTGGCCAGGAAATAGGAACCCGCCGGCGCGGCCGACTCCGTATGTCCGGTATTCGCGGATCGCGTTGGCGAGGCTGTCGGTGAGCGGGACGATGCGCTGCTTGCCGCCTTTGCCGTGAACGATGAGTGACCAGCCGAGCATGTCTTCGATCAGGTCATCGCGGTGGACCTGGGCGACTTCCGCCCGGCGCATTCCTGCTTCCCCGGCCAACCGTGCCATCATCCGTTCGCGGGGCGCGGCGGCGGCGAGGAGCTCGTTCCAGATCGAGTCCGTGGCCGGTCGCGGCTTGGGCTTTGACTCGGGCATCTTCGGAAGGCCGGCTGCGGGGTTGGTGGTGGTGATGCCCGATTTGACGCACCAGTCGAAGAACCGCAGGAGCGAGGAACGGACGTTTCGGCGGTGGTCGTCTGACCACTTGCTGGCGGCGAACATGGCGACGAGTTGGTCCTCGGTGACACCGTCGGGCCCGGAGGCTGGGCTGTGCCGAGCAACGTAGCGGAGGATGCCTTTGCGTACCCTGACCGTCTCGAAGCTGGCTCCGGCGGCCATCAGCCACTCCACCCACCGGCGAATCGCTTCATCCCACTGCTGGGGCAGTTTGTACAGTTCATTTCGCATGAGCGGGTGTTGTACCAGCAACCTACGACAGGTTGTAGTATTTTGACTAAGCTGCCGATTCATTTTTGCTATCTGTGCTGGTAGGAAACCTGATCAGCAAACAATCGGACGGTTGATGGTTCGAGTCCATCCGGGGGAGCAGCAAACTCGGGTTGGCCCTTTGGCCGCCGCCTGTCGGGGGTGGTCCGCCCGGGGTATCTATCGCTCGGATTCCCGTGACGATGTAGTCGAATGGGAGTCCGAGTTTGTCGCAGATCATGTCAAGTTCGTCGACTGCGAATGACACGGTGCCGTTGAGCCTTCGACTCATCCAGGCTTGAGTGACTCCGGCTCGTCGGGCGGCGGCTGCGCCTTTGAGGTTGATCGACGCGAGCTCGCTGCGGAGTCGTCGGGCGATTGCTTGGGTTCTCGCCTCGTTGGGGTGATACCCGTCAACAACCATCAGTGTCGTCATAATGCGTAGATTACTCGCTGAGCGAAGTATTGCAAGGTCAATCCGAATTCAAATCTCCAAAACCAGCCATTTCTAGTCGCCTGTCGGCGTGTCCGATTAGACATCGAGGCGCTCAGCGACTAGAAAAGCCGTGTGCCGAAAATTCCTGCCGCGGAAAACACCGCAGCCAACGTGCGGGCGGAACTCGGGCGACAGCAACGATCAGGCGCCAGCCTCGCCGAATCCCTCGGTTGGACCCAAGCCAAGGTCCAACGCCGGCTCTCCGGCAAGGTGCCCTTCGACGTTGCCGAGCTTGAAAAAGTAGCCGCCGAACTCAACGTCTCCCTGCTACGCCTGATCGACTCCGAAAAGGCCAGCGCATGAGCGCCGCGCTGGTTCCGTTCACTTACGCCGACACCGCTGTGCGGGTCGTGATGCGCGACGGCGAACCGTGGTTCGTCCTCGCCGACCTCTGCAAGGTGCTCGACATCTCGAACGTCGGCAACGTCGCTGCCCGGCTCGATGAAGCTGGTGTCCGCCAGGCGGATATCAGGTCTGGCGGCCAAATGCGTGCCGTCACCGTCGTCAATGAGTCGGGCATGTACGAGGTTGTCATCCGCTCCGATAAGCCGGAGGCAGCCGCGTTCCGCCGTTGGATTACTGGTGAGGTTCTCCCCCAGATCCGCAAGACGGGCGGCTACTCAACACAGCCCGCATTGTCTGAGGACGAGATCGTTCATCAGGCGCTCGCGATCACTGCGCGCCGTGTGGAGGAACTGACGGAGCGGGTCGCCGAGTTAGAGCCGAAGGCTGAGGTGGCCGACAAACTCCTCAACGCCGAGGGTGACCTGTCGGTGCGTGATGCCGCCCAGTCGTTGACCCGCGCCGGAATCAAGGTCGGCGCCACCCGACTGTTCAACACACTGGAGAAGCAGTACGGGTGGATCGGACGCTCCCCCGCCGACGGCCGCTACCGGGTGAAACAAACCGCGATCGAAGCCGGGTACATGAGCGTTATCCCGCAGTCGCACTATCACCCGAAGACCGGGGTGCTGGTGTTGGATGCGCCGCAACCTCGGGTGACGCCGAAGGGTTTGCAGCGGCTCCTCGTTGATCACGGGGCCGACCAGTGACCGCAGGGAATGGCGGGCGGGCTGCGACGGCCGCTGAGTTGCAGCGGCTCCTCGTACGGGTGACTCGGACGATGGGTGCTGGACACCACCATGAGACGGGCAGTGTCGTTCACGCACCGATGACGATCAAGTCGCCGACGGGCGAGATCCTCGAATCACTCGCTGAGGTCCACGAGCGGCTGGGGGCTCTCGATCAGGATCGGGATTCCGCGGCCGACGGTAATCAGCAGCGACTTGTCCCCGGTGTTGATGTGCAGGGTGTCGGTGGTTCCTTTGCCGACCGCGCGGCGGACGGCTTTCGCTACCTCGGCCGCGCCGTTCTCGTCGGTGTGCAGTGTTTGGCCGGCGTAGTGAATGCGGCAGTTCTGCGTCATGAGTCTTCTCCTTCTGTGGTGGGTGGCACTGCCAGCGTAGGAGGGGTTGCCCTTTCGTCGGGTGTCAGCGCGGCCGGCGGGATGGGTGGAGAGGGGCGCCCGGGTCCATGTCCCCCCTGTGTGGGCCCGGGCGTCACCGGTTGCGGTGGTGGTGCGTCGTGAGTTGGTGGGTGTTCGCCTATCTGATGGCCGCGATCGTTTTGGCTGCGGCTGGTTATTGGTCGGCTGACCTGACTGGCACCTCTGTGCACAAGGTCCGTGTTGCGGCCATCTTGCTCGGGTTGCTTTGGCCTGCAGTGGTTGTCGGTCTGGTGATTGGTCTGGTTCGGGTCGTGATTGCGATGTGTTTGAAGGCGGTGGCGAAGTGACCGCAAGGCGCTATGAGAAGTTGCCCGTTCAAATCGACGCGGTGCAGTTCACGGGTGATCTGCTGACTACCGGATTCATCACGGGATGGATCGCAGCCGCAGAAGGCGTCGGGCCGGTATTCGTACGTGCTGGGCAAGATCACGCGATGCGCCACGAGCATGAGTACGACCGGTCGAACGGCAACTGCTACCCCGAGATTGCGCCCGAGTACCTCGTCATCAAGACCCTCGAAGGCAATCACCGGGCGGACATCAGCGACTGGATCATCCGCGGTGTCGCGGGCGAGTTCTACCCGTGTAAACCGGACATTTTCAAGGCCTCTTACAGGGAGGTGCCGAAGTGACTGAGGTTGCGGATTCGGTTGAGGCTCCGGCGTTTCGGTCGATCTGCCAGTTGTCTGGTGAGCAGGCCCAGCCGTCGCGCGTGTTCGCGGCCCTGGCTGACGCGGATGCGCATTTGGCGGATGACGAGCGGGTGCGTGCGGAGTTGGCTGCGGCTACGACGCAGATCGGCACGTTGATCGATGAGAAGTCTGCTTTGGCTGAGCTGAATGTGCAGTCGGGGCGGTTGGTTGGGGATCAGGCGGCGGAGATCGCCCGGTTGGTTGCTGAGTTGGAGGAGACGCGGGAGCGTCTCGCCGACCAAATCAACGAGAACACCGATCTGACTCTGTCGCGGGACGAGTTGGGTGCCGAAGTGCTCGAACTGCGGGCTGAGGTGGCTCGTCGTCTGCCGGTGACGGTGTTGGCGGAACACCCTGTCTATCAACGGATTCAGGACTGTCACGCGCAGGCGTTGCGCGGAGATTGAAAAGGGTGCCCCCGCCTCGGACGCGACCCAAAGCGGGGGCTGACAACAGGAAGAAGGTTCCGATGTCGGATAACGATGTTACAAGAGCGCCGCTCCCAAAGGGAGGTGGCGAGTTCGGCTGGGCGCAGATGGACGGCCCGAACTTCCATGACGGCCCGCAAGAGGTGCAGGTGCGTGAGACGGAGTCGGGCCAGTTCCAGGTGACGGTCGGCCCGAAGGGGCTGGTTTCCGGTCGCGGTCATATGGCTTTGCCGTTCTCGTGGTGGGTGGTGGTGTTCGCCGCGATTTGCAAGGCGGCGGGTGTCGAGCCGGCTGCTCCGGTGTTCACCCCGGCGGATGCGGTCGAGTTGGCTGCCCGCGCGCAGGGTCAGGGTGTGGCTCTGTGAGGCCGCTGGTGTGGCGGCTGCGGATCGCCGCCCTGCTGGCGATCTGCGTCGGCGGCGGGCTCCTGTTCGGTGGGGTGTTGGCGGGTGTTGCGAAGGCTGACCCGTATCAGCCGGATCAGGTCGCGATCAACTACACGCTGCGGTACGGGGATGCGGTGTGCGATGTGATGGACGAATACCCCAGCGTCGCAGGGGTTATGGGCATCGTTGAGGCCATCGTCGAGGACGGGTTAACCCCGGTGCAGGCGGGTCAGGTGGTCGGTATGTCGGTCACAGCGATCTGCCCCAGGCACACGACGTTGATGATGCGGTTCATCAACCAGTTCGCCTCCTACAGTCAGCCGGCTGCGGTGATCACGGAGCATGCGGGTGGGGTGCTCCGGTGACCGCGTTTATGTCGCCGCGCGCGGCGGAGCCGCCGCGTTTGCCGGGTTCGTACAAGTCGTTTGAGTCGCGTTCGACAGATTGGATGGCCGACGCTGCGTGTAGGCATCCGTCGGTGGATGTGCGTTTGTTTCATAGTGATTCGCTGGCGCGGATTGCTGAGGCGAAGGCGATTTGTGTCGAGTTTTGCCCGGTGCGTGAACGCTGCCTGGAGTATGCGCTTGTCCGGGATGAGCCGGATGGTGTGTGGGGTGGTTTGACGCCGGAGGCCCGCGCAGCGGTGAAGGCAGCACGGGCGGGGGCGGTGTCGTGACTGTTTATCGTGTGCGGACTTGGCTGGGTTGGCTGGCGACTGTGCTTGGTGTGGCGGCGTTTTGGGCGGTGTGGTTCAACCTGGCGGCGTTCGTGATCCTGATGATCTTGGCGTCGTTGGCGGTGATCGTGTCGGGGTTCCTATGGTTCCGGGAGGACGACGACGACTACTGCGGGTACGCCGAAACTGTTTACGGCCGTGACGATTACGACGTTCCGGCGGGTGTGGTGCAGATCGACGAGCACCGGACCGGCGGTGCCTGATGAGTATCGAATTCACCGCACGGCAGATCGCTGTCACCGACCAGTACCACGCAACATACGTCGAGGGCCTGGACTCCCTGATCGCCGATGTTCGGTCAGATGTGGTCGGGCGGGACGAACGCGGTGAGCAGGTCGCGGAGTCGGTGGCGGTGCCGGCCCTAGCGATCACCCTCGAACGGTTGCTGAAAGCCACTCCGCAGGGCATTGAGCACGCTTCGGCGTTGTTGGCGACGGCGGTCTACCGGATCATCGCGGCGGAAGCAGACACCCGATGAGCGCAAACACCAACTGGCCGCTCCACCACGACGCAGCGATCGCCGCGATCCGGGCAGAGGCGTTCCAGGCGCGAGAGAAGTTCGCGACGTTCAACTCTGCGCATGAGGGCGTCTCGGTGCTCCGTGAGGAGTTCGAGGAGCTGTGGGACGAAGTCAAGGCCGACAACCTGGAACTCGCGATTGCTGAGGCTGTTCAGGTTGGTGCGATGGCTGTCCGGTTTGTTGCGGACATGCGGGCAAAGCTAGCCGCGTCTGAGGCGTCGAAAGTGTGCGGGCATGTTGCCTCGCAGTCCCTTCTCATCCCTGCCGGAACTACGTGCGTACTTCAGGCAGGGCATGACTGCAACCACGCAAGCGCGTACCCCTACGCCGCGCGGTGGGAGTGGACGAAATGAGTGCCTACGGGTTTGAGCGGGATGAGTGGCGCAATTCGATAGCACGGGAATCGGATCGCTTGCTGGGACAGGCGGATTGCCGCCATCTGTGCACCACATCTGGTGTGTGCCAAGACTGCGGATTCAACGCGAGAGAAGAGGTGAACCAGTGACCGCACTGGATGTAGGAGCTCCGTTCTGGGCTGATCACGCCGAGCATGCGGGCGACTACCGGGATCGTGAGGAGTGGTTGAAGTTGCGGCGCACCGGTATTGGTTCGTCGGACTGCTCAGCCGTGCTCGGGATGGGTAAGTACGGGTCGCCGTGGTCGGTGTGGTTGGAGAAGACCGGCCGCGGGCCGAAGCCGAAGGCTGACGACGAGACGGAGGCGATGCTGTGGGGGACGCTGCTTGAGCCGGTGATCCGTCAGGAGCTCGGCCGGCGTCTGGGTGTCGAGGTGGTGGAGTGCGCGACGCTGCGGAGTCTTGAAAGGCCTTGGCAGCTGTACAACCCGGACGGCCTGATCTTGGCAGAGAACGCTCTGGTGGAGATCAAGAACGCGTCGGCGTGGTTGGCGCATGACTGGGATGAGCAGATACCGGATCACGCCGAGTTGCAGGTGCAGCACGGCATGGCTGTCACCGGTGCCGATGGTGCGTACGTTGCCGGGTTGATTGGCGGGAATCGGTTGCGGTGGGAGTACATCCCGCGGGACGACCGACTGATCGACACGATCATCGCGGCGGAGCGGCACTTGTGGGAGACGTACATCGTGCCCGGGGTGGAGCCGCCGATTGATGGGGCGGATGCGACGGCTGAGGCAATCGCTGCGATGTGGCCGCGCCGTCATGACGATGTCGAGGAGACCGACGACCCCGACCGGATCGCAGCGGTGTTGGCGGCGGGCGCCGCGTATCAGGCCGGTCTGGAGTTGGAGAAGGCAGCGAAGTCAGCGAAGGCCTTGGCGGTGAACGAGCTGACTGCTTTGTTGCGGGGCGCTGATGTTCTGGTCGATACGTCGGGCCGGAAGTTGTTGGCCCGCAAACGCGGACAGTTCTTAGAGAAGGCGTTCCTGGCTGATTTGGATGGCGCGCCGGAGTGGTTGCACAAGGTCGAGGTTGTTGACCGCGACCGGTTGAAGAACGAAGACCCTGAGTTGTACCGCCGCTATCAGTCGGCGTCCGTTTATCTGCCGAAAGGGAAGTGATCGTGGGTAGGGATTTGGCGCAGCGCGCCCAGGCGTCTGTCGAGAAGCAGGGTCAGGCACCGGATTTGAAGGTGCAGATCCAGCGAATGGAGCAGGCGTTCCAGTTGGCGATGCCTCGGGGTGCTGAGGCGAAGCAGTTGATTCGGGATGCGTTGACGTGTCTGCAGTTGAATCCGAAGCTGGCGCAGTGTGACAGCACTTCGGTGCTGGGTTCGTTGATGACGTGCGCCCAGTTGGGATTGCGGCCTGGTGTGGGCGCGTTGGGGCAGGCATATCTGTTGCCGTTCTGGGACAGCAAGTCTGGCGGGCAGAAGGCGCAGCTGGTTATCGGCTACCAGGGGTACGTCGAGCTGGCGCACCGGTCGAAGCGGATCGCGTCGATTCATGCGCGCACGGTGTACGAGAACGACTACTTCGAGCTGGAATACGGTGCCGCCGAGGACAAGTGGATTCACCGCCCCTGTCTCGACGGCTTGCGCGGTAAGCCGCGCCTGTTCTATGCGGTGGGCCGCACTGTCGACGGCGGCTATTCGATCACCGATCCGATGACGGTGGCTGAGATGGAGGCTTACCGGGACCGTCACGCGACGGCGAAGACGCGCGACGGTCGAGTGTTCGGGCCGTGGGTGGATCACTTCGAGGCGATGGCCCACAAGACGATGGTCCGCAAGCTGATGAAGCTGTTACCGAAATCGACGGATCAGCAGCAGGCGATCACACAGGACGACGGTGTCCGCCTGGACTTGTCGCCGGAGGCGATCAATCAGATGCCGGACTTCATCGAGGGCGAGGTGGACGACTCCGCGCCGATCGAGGGCGAGGTAGTCCAGACGCCACCGAAAACCCAGGCCAGGGGGCGGGCGAAGGCGGACCAGGCGACTACCGCGGCGACTCTGGCTAGTCCGGAGCAGTTGGCGGTGTTGAAGAACATTCGGGCGTCGGAACGCTACGACACCGACGAGGAGTGGTTCGGCTACATGTCGGATGTCGCTGGGGTGGTGGCGAAGTCGGAAGCGGAGATCACTGCGGCTGACGCCGACCGTGTGATCGCGCTGTTCAACCAGACATCTGAGCAGTGACCACGGACGATCCGCGGGTGGCCTGGGCGATGCGCGCTAACGACTTGATGGAACAGGCGCGGGAAATCCGTGATCTACGCGCCAGGAACACGGGCCCGCGTGAACTGCCAGAGCCGATGCCGGAGAACTACGGGTTGTGTGTCGGTGAGGCGGCTGTGTTCGCCCAGTTAGCGACGGTGTCGGAAGCGACGGCGACGGGGGTCTACGCCGAGATGCTGCGCCGCGATGAGGTCGAACGCCAGGCCCAGGCGTCGATCAACGAATTCCTGACCGACACCGATCCCACTACTGCACAGGCGGATTCGTGATGGCCCGCACTCGTCGGTCGGCGAGGGCTGCTGGTACTGCGTTTGAGTCGGTGCAGTCGAAGTATTTGGCGGCAGCACTGGGTGATGACCGGATTGAGCGGCGCACCCGGAATGGGGCGAAGGACCGCGGGGATATTGGCGGGTTGCGTGTGCATGGTCAGCGGATGGTCGTCGAATGCAAGGACGTCACTAAGGGACTTGCGTTGCCGGAGTGGACGAATGAAGCGAACACCGAAGCCGGTAACGACGACGCCCTGGTGGGTGTGGTGATGCATAAGCGGCACGGCACACGTGATCCGGGCAAGCAGTGGGTGTCGATGACTGTCGACGATTTGTTGGCGTTGATGACTGGTCAGCGTCATGGGCATAGAGCGGTGGAGGTTGTGGCGTGAAAGTTCCTGTGGTGACGGTGTATACGTCGCCGGGTTGTCCCGGTTGTGTGTTGACGAAGCGGCATTTGGAGCGGCGGGGTGTCGCCTTTTCGGAGGTGAACATTTCGGATGATCCGTTGAATCTGGACGCGATCCGCGAGCTGGGGTTTTCGTCGGCCCCGGTGGTGTGTGCGTCCACGGCTGACGGCGAGTTGGTGTGGGGCGGGTATCGGCCGGACCGCATCGACATGCTGGCAGGTGTGAAGTGAGGCGTCGTGTGCGGGTTGTTCAGGATGAGAACACGATTGGTGATTTCTGGTTCACGGTGCGGGCCGGGAACGGGAAGACGGTGGCGCAGTCGGAGATGTACACGACGCGCCGTGACGCGATCCGTGGGGCGAGGTCGACGATCCGGTTGTTCACGCCGACTGTGCCTGTCCGGTTCACCTATTTCGATGAGCGTTCTGGTGGGGAGTTGCGTTTGGTGTCGGAGGACGTCCAGTGACCGCGACGCCTGACATGCTCACGTGCGCGGAGTGCGGGGTGATGTTCAACAACACGGACAACAGTTTCGTGTGCCCGAATGGGCATGAGCCGCCCGCTGAGGATCGGGTTCCGGCCGCACCTGATGAGCCGGACCCTGTTGCTAAGTGGCGGAATTGGCGCGGCGGATGCGCGATCTGCGGCAGACCGCCTAAGAGTTACCGACTGAGTGTCGATCACGACCACACATGTTGTCCCACAGATATTTCCTGCGGGCGGTGTGTGCGCGGACTGCTGTGCGCGCCGTGTAATCGGGCGTTGGGCTGGGTTGAGAACACCGAGTGGATGGACGCTGCGAAGCGGTATGTGCAGCGGGAGATCGACCGGCTGATCGCTGACGGTGTTGAGGTGCCGCCATCATGACCGCGTTGTGCAGCAAGGGATGCGGCCGTCGGGCTACCCGGCGTGGTTGGTGCAATGCGCATTACCAACAGCAATGGACCCGCCTCCGCGCTTACGGGCGTCGGGAATCCGCATACACCGACGCAGAGCCCGTGCGGATGCACATCAAGCAGCTGCAGGCCGCGGGGATTGGGCTGCGCCGCATCTCGGAACTGTCGGGGGTGAACCGGAAAACCCTGCAATGGATCACCACCGGCCGCAGTGAACGCAACTCACCGCCGAGCAGCAAGGTCACGAGCGTCAACGCCGAGAAGATCCTCGCCGTGCCGCTCCCCGACCGCCCCCACCAGTTGACGGCCGGCCACCAGTTGGTGCCCGCTCTAGGGACTGTGCGGCGGCTGCGCGCCCTGGTGCGTTTCGGATACACACGCTCGCACCTCGCGGCGCGGCTCGACATGCATCCGTATAACGTCACGCGCCTCTTCCGTAACACTGACGGCCAGGTCTTCGCTGACACCGCCCGCCGCGTCGAGGAACTGTTCAACGAGTTGCAGCTCACTCCGGGGCCTAGTGTCCGTGCGGTCCATGAGGGCACGCGCCGTCGGTGGGCGCCGCCGTTTGCGTGGGATGAGTTCGCTATCGACGATGCCGAGGCTCGGCCTGTCCGCGCTGATTCGGATGGCGGTAAGGCGGGCGCGGAAGCGTTGGATGCCCGGCGTGCCCGGGTCGCTGAACTGACTGCGCTCGGGTGGTCTGCCACGCGTATCGCTGAGCATCTGCGCATCAGTTCCCGCCAGGTGGTTCGCGACCGGGCGGCGCTCAGCGAGGCCGAGGCGTCATGAGCGACGTCTACATCGTGTTGTACGGCTCTGCGGTGCTGGGTGTTTCGGCGCGTTTGCAGGGTGCTGAGTTGATTAAGACGGAGGCGGCGCAGCGGTATGCGGCGCGGCCGGATGGTGTTGTTCCGCCTGAGGATTTCGACGGTGTGTGTAGCCGGATTCGTATTGAAACCCATGAAGTGCAAGACAACTGATTTACCAAACAGTAAGGGAGACAGAACAAAATGAGTGCAGTGGTTATCGATGGTGTGGAGTACATCCCGGCTTCTGAGGCGGGGCCCAAGCCGGAGTCGTCGAAGTCGATTGTGGTGTTGCAGCGGGGCTGGGTGTTCGTTGGTGACCTCACTAAGGATGGTGAGGAGTTTGTTTTGTCGAATGCCCAGAACATTCAACGGTGGGGTACGACAAAGGGTTTGGGTCAGTTGGCCTTGTCTGGGCCGACAGCTACGACGGTGTTGAATGCGGCGGGGACGGTTCGGTTTCATGAGTTGACTGTTGTTGCGCGTTTGGATGTGGACGCGTCGAAGTGGTGACGACTCTTGCGCCGCCGCCGTTAGTGGCGTCGTTGGGCGAGGACTCGCAGAGCACGTTCGGCAACGGCTACGGCTACGGCTACGGCGACGGCGACGGCTACGGCGACGGCTACGGCGACGGCGACGGCTACGGCGACGGCTACGGCAACGGCGACGGCTACGGCGACGGCTACGGCTACGGCTACGGCTACGGCTACGGCGACGGCAACGGCAACGGCAACGGCTAACCAATCCAGGGAGGAAAACCAACCATGCAATCAGCAACCACAACACGAAGACACCTAGCCCTCATCGGCGTCGGTGGCCTACTCGCGCTCTGTGTGACTGTCGCGCATTCGCCTGACGCACAAGGGATGGCGTTGCCGGCTGTTGTTGCGTCGGTGCGTGATTCGCGCGGCGTGTACGTCACGGGTGGTGCGTCGTTGGCCGGGGCCGACTGCTCGGGTCTGGTGAGTGTGGCGCAGTCGTTGGCGATGGGTGAACCGATCCGCCGGCTGGGTTCGACGCACACGTTGTTGGCTGGTCGTTGGCCGCACGCGATCAGGGGTGCGTCGCCGGATGACTTGTTCGTCATCGGGGTCTCCCCCACCCACATGGTCGCCCAAATCGAGGGCACCCGAATCGAGGCGCGTTCACCAGGGCAGCCGTTCCTGATCGGTGACGCAGCCGCCTCACCGTGGGACCACCAGTTCGTTGCCCAGTATCGAATCGATCCGGCGGTGCTGGTCCTGTGAGCGACCGCACCGAATTCACAACGGACGACATCGCTTTGGCCGTCGAGATTCCCGGCCTGTACGACGGCGCCGCGGTGTTCCTGCTCAAGTCTGGGGAGCTGATCAACCGCTTCCGGCAGTCACCCGGTTGGTCGGCCCGCCGCATCGCGGGCGCCGATGAATGGATCGCCAAGCACGGCGACACACTGCACGCCAACAACACCGACCTACTCAACAAACCAAAGGCGGTGTCGTCGTGAGGCGCACGTGTGACGGGTCGGAACGCAAACCCGACGGTGTCGCCGCCCTGCTGTCGTCCCACCGTAATCCGCGCGGTATCTGCCAGGTCTGCGGAGACATCTTCCCCGTCCGAAAAGACGGCACCCTCATCGTCCACAGGAGCACCCAATGACCACTGATGAACAGCTGGTCGACACCGTTGCGGCCGCCGCGTGCAACGCGGATACCGATGGTATGGAACGGCTTTTCGGCCTGCACGAGGACGACAAGCATCACTATCGCCAGATCGCGACCGCCGCGATCGCCGCCATCCGCGAGCGGCACGCCATCGTCGAACTGCCCGCACCGGACGCGGTCGAGTACGACCTTGACAGCCCCACGAGCTATGCGTTCTCCGGCGGACTGCTGCAGGGCTGGTATGCGTGCGGCGGGCTCGTCTACACCGGCGAGCACGAACTCACCCCGGAACAAGCCCACGCCGAAGCCGCAGCCCTGTTGGCTGCCGCGGCCCAGGCGGAGGCGGACCGTGGCTGACCGTATCCAGCGCCGCCGAGACAAGGGCTGGCGCATGCCAGACGCGGCCGTGTATGTCGGTAGGCCAACCAAGTTCGGGAACCCCTGGCAGACAGGCAAAGACGGATGCACAACCGGCCCGGGAACAGGACCGGGAATCTACGGACCACACGCCGCCGGCATCTACGCCGATTGGCTCTGGTGCAACGGCGCAGTCGATGACGCGGAAGGCCCGCATATCCCGCTGAGTGTCGTGCGCTCCTACATGTCGCTGATGGAGCGCCGCAACGTCATTCGGGCTGGCCTCGCCGAGCTGCGCGGCCGTGATCTCGCCTGCTGGTGCCCACTCGCTTCCCCGTGTCACGCGGATGTGTTGCTGGAGTTGGCGAATGGGTGAGCCGGATGCTGCGGTGCGTCGCGCCCGCTACCTCGCCAACCCCCGTCAATGCGTGGACTGCGCCGGAACCCCACTCGCAGGACACCCCAGATGCGGCGACTGCCACCAGAACCGTTACCTCACAACAACTATCGAAGGAGCAACAGCATGACCGCGTTCGTCGACATCGAAACCCTCGGCCTGCACCCCGACGCACCCATCTGGGAATTCGCCATCCTCAAAGACACCGGCACCGGCACCACCATCGAATCGTTTTTCATCCAGCACGAGCCCGGCGACTGGCTCGACACCCTGCCTGAACCGTTCAAGCAGGACTATCTGACCCGGTACCGGCACGGCGAAGCCGAGAACCCGTCTGTTGCGGCGGCGATGATTTTCGGGCTGACGTCCGGGACGGTGATCGCAGGGGTGAACCCCACCTTCGACGTTGAGCGGTTGGCGGGATTTCTGCGGGCGCACGGCAAGACACCGCAATGGTATTACTCGCCCATCGACCTGAAATCCGCTACGGCAGGGTTCATTTCGGCGCATGTGAAACTCCAAGGGCAGGTGTTGCAGCCGCCGCCGTGGTCATCAGATGCGTTGTCCCGCATGGTGGGTGTCGACCCCGACCAGTTTGAGCGGCACACCGCTTTGGGGGATGTGTTGTGGACGAAAGCGATGTGGGATGCCGTCATGCTCCCCAACCCCGAACCGGAGGAGTCAGTGGCGGAAACGCTTGAAGGGCAACCCGAAACCGACACCCAGGACGTGCCGCCGGTGGTCGAGGGCGAGGTCATCAACGTATGACCGCCCAACTAGGCGAGTACTTCATCCGCGCTTCCCAGGTGCGCGTCTTCGCCGTCGTCCACCACCGGGGCCGCACCCACTGGCTGAAACCCGGTTGGTACCGACGCGACGGCGCCGACCTCACCCCGATCGCCGGCTGGCGGCTCGTCCTCCACCGAATCCTTTGGGGCTACAACAGATTGGTCGACGCACGATGAACCGGACACGCATGCGACCACCGGGCCTGGCAACGCCTCCTCGACCACATTGAGGCACTGCCGACGTGACGCCGCTGGAGTTCGCCCTGCGGTGGCCGCACCCGCCCTGCCCCACCCCGGAGAAGAAACGGTTCCGTTCCGCCGCTGCAGCACGACGCTGGCACACCCGCGAATTGACGATGCCCACCGGCCAGAAGGACCACCTACGGCCCTACCAGTGTCCCTGCCGCGCCTGGCATTTAACCCACCAAACCGCCGACGAAGCCGCCGCCATCTATGCCCGCATCCTCGCTAGGAGCCGCCCCGCATGACCGACCACACCTGGCGGGACCACGCCGCCTGCCGAGGCCACGACCCAGAACTGTGGTTCCCCGACAACAAAACCGCCCAAGGCCGCGCGCAAGCCGCCCAAGCCTTGTCGATCTGTCGGACCTGCCCCGTCCAACCCGACTGCGGGGCTGAAGCCCGCCGCCTCGGCGACGTCTACGGCATCTGGGGCGGCACCCGCATCCCCCAACAACAAGCCCTCCACCACTACCGCACACCCCTACCCCCAGACGGACTAGCCCCCTGCGGCACACCAGCCGCCTACCGCCGCCACCAACGCGCAGGCGACCCACCCTGCACCGCATGCCGCAACGCCAACACCCGCTACTACCAAGACCGCCACCGCCGCAGAGGACAAACCGCATGACCAACACCGCAGCCATCGACGACCACATCACCACCATCCGCTCGATGATCGCCGCCCTCCCCGACGAAGCGATCATCGCCCTGCTCGAGCCGATCATCCGCAGATTCACCCACAGCCTCCTCGCCGAGGCCACCCAGAAATCCGATCAGATCGCCGACCAGCTCCTCGCATCGATCACCACCCAACTCGGCAGGGCCACAGACCACACCGAACCCGTCACGGCCGCACGGTGGCTCACACCCGTAGCCAACCTCTCGCCGCCCCGCACCGCACCCCAGCACGCCCCGGCAGCAGCCAACCACCCGAACCCCAGCCAACACACCTGCGAAATCTGCGGCCGCACCGGAACCCGCCGCTACATCGAAACCACCACCGGCTGGCGCTGCTCACCCACCGCCACCAAATGCCCCGCCAACACCCCAGAACAACTCCCACCCGGCACCCTCGCCCCCACCAAAACCGGCAACCCCACCACCGCCCACTGCACCAACTGCGCACGCACCTGGACCATCACCGGCCACCTACTCGCAATGGGCATCAACAACCACCAAAACGACACCGGACACACCGTCCAGACCGTCGAAAAAGAGTGAATGCACCCCGCACTCATAACGTGCACAACCCACGCCAGAACGCAGCGGAACAGCAGCAGGAGGACAAAGCGGTGAGCCAGCCACGCTGGGCCAACAAAGACGGAGCCGCCCAACACATCGGCGTCTCCACCTACACCATCGACCGCCTCGCTAAAGCCGGCCGAATCACAGCCCACAGACTCGGTCGACTCGTCCGGTACGACCTCAACGAGCTTGACGCCATGCTGACCAGTCAGGAGACCGTCTGATGCGGATCCGCTCAGTGAAGCCAGAGTTCTGGCGATCCGGCGACATCGCCGATCTCGACTACTTCACCAGACTGCTGTTTATCGGGTTGTGGAACTACGTCGACGACAACGGCGTCGGGGAGGACAACCTGAACCTGATCCGGTCTGATCTGTTCCCCCGCGAGGACATCGCAACCATCGAACCGCTAATCATTCAGGCCCTCACTGAACTCTCACTGAGGGCTCAAATCACGCGCTACAGAGACCGAAAAACGGGCCGCCGCTACTTCAAGGTCATCAACTGGCATCACCAGAAGATCAACCGCCCCACAGCCTCCCGGAAACCGCTCCCCACCAGCGAAGACGTCGAACTCATTGAGGACTCACTGATAGCTCAAGGAAGGCTCATTGAGGACTCACTGGCGGATCAAGGGATCAAGGGATCAAGGGAACGAGGGAACCAGGGACCCCCCTACCCCCCCCCCCCCCGGAGGAGGCGCCCCCCCCCAGGGGGCGGACTCGCCCCCCCCCCCTTCGCCCACACCCCCACCCCCCCCGCCCCCC
>JACCDY010906280.1_pt1 | contig 54594 bp, 46 predicted proteins | sample 7446391 | NCBI WGS metagenome assembly JACCDY01 (sample SAMN15323451, study PRJNA562643) | freshwater metagenome | isolation source: river surface water | place: USA:Blue River Watershed | collected 2017-08-18
GATACTGGGATCAAACCCGGGAAAGTAAGTAAGCTCCAAGTTATTTAAAAAAGACCGCCTCCTAGGAGAGCGGTTTTTTTTTGGCCATAAGTTAGTAGTCCGAAGGGAATTAGACGGGAGGATGGAGGGTGTACTCAGCACTCTTAATTCTTCACTCTTCGTTCTTCACTCTTAACTCTTAACTGGCATGAAGTCCGAAGGATGGAGGGTGTACTCAGCACTTTTAATTCTTCACTCTTCGTTCTTCACTCTTAACTCTTAATTCTTAACTCTTCGTTCTTCACTCTTCACTCTTAACTTTCCCCTCTAAACTACACCCCCTACAAACCCCCTGAATTAGTAAATTACTCTCCTGTTTTATGAAATCTTCAGGTAAAATGATTTGTGGTATATGAACGGTCTCCAAACATGTCGTCTGACTGCATTGCGTACACTTGAAATGCACATGATCATGTTGATGTTGTTGGTTAGAATCATGATGACATGTATCTTGACACAAAGCATATTTTATGCCTCCTTGGTCATCTAATACTTTATGCAATAATCCACTTGCTAAAAAGGATTTGAGCGTTCGATAGATCGTAACTCGATCAAATTGACTCGATAAGGCCTGTTCGATATCTCCCTGACTCAAGGCATATCCTGCTTGTTGGAATGCAGCGAGTACGGCTTGCCGACTACCCGTCGACCGTAAGCCAAATTGACCTAATTTTATTTCCGGATTTGCTGCCATAGTTATGCCTGCAAATGTTCTGTTTGTAATGCGACCATATTCCGGTAAACACCATTTTTAATCTTCATCAAAGATTCATGATTCCCCTGCTCCAAAATCTTCCCTTCTTCCATCACGATGATTTGATCTGCCGAACGAATCGTCGATAATCGGTGCGCAATAATCAAACTCGTCCGATTTCTCATCAATTCCTCCAAGGCTGATTGTACCCATTTTTCGGACTCCGAATCCAACGCACTTGTCGCCTCATCCAAAATTAAAAACTTAGGATCACGTAATATTGCTCGCGCAATGGCTATTCGTTGGCGCTGGCCCCCCGATAATTTTACTCCGCGTTCTCCGACCAAGGTATCCCACTTCTCTGGGAATGACTCAATAAATTCTTTGGCAAATGCCTGCTCCGCTGCAAATTCGATTTCTTCTTGACTCGCTCCTGGCTTTCCATAGGCAATATTTTCACGAATGGTTCCTCCAAACAACAAGACTTCTTGAGGTACTAAGGCCAACATGCCTCTCCAATCGCTAACGGAATATTCTTGAATGTTCTGCCCGTTTAATTTGATCTGTCCCGCATTGGGTTCATAAAAGCGCATCATCAGTTGGGCTAAGGTGGATTTACCTGTCCCTGATGTACCTACAATTGCAATCTTTTGGCCTGGCTCAATATCAATCGATATACCTTTCAATATCTCCACTGAGGGTCTGCTTGGATAGGAAAAGTGCAGATCTTCGATGCTAATTTTACCAAATTCAATCGCTTTTGAAATTGTTTGGCTTACTAAATCAATTTCCGATGGATCTTGTAAGATCTCCAAAATTCGATCCGATGATCCAATTGTCTTCTGTAATTGTGCATAGATATCTCCCAATCCTCCCACAGATCCTCCAATAAACGCCGTATAGAAAATAAAGGTCAATAAATCTGCCAATATCATATCGCCCTGCGCCACCAATGCCGCACCATACCATACAACCCCCACAATCCCACCGAACAAGGCAAATATCACAAAGCTCACAAAGGCTCCTCGCATCGTCGCAGCCTTTAATGCGGCTTCTATCACGCGATTTAATGAGCTCGTATAGCGACTCACTTCATAGGATTCATTCGTGAATGATTTAACCGCCTGAATCGATTGAAACGTTTCCTCTACAATGATGTTCGTCGCCGCCAATTCATCTTGCGATTTCTTTGATATTTTCCGGATGAACTTCCCAAATACGATCGCCGCCACAACAAGTACCGGGAAAGTGGCCAACATAAATAGCGTCAACTTCCAGGATAAGTATGTAATCAACGCAATTCCTCCTACGAGTGTAAATACTTGTCGGAAGAATTCCGCTAACGTAATCGATAAGACATCCTGTAGTTGTGTAATATCAGACGTGATCCGACTCATCAATTCCCCCACGCGCCGCTTTTCAAAATGAAAAATGGGCATGGTGATAATTTTGGCATATAGTGTTTTACGAACATCTCGCATGGCTTTTTCAGATACCTGCGCAAAGGTGTAAATACGTAAAAAAGATAAAATCGCTTGAATGATTAATACTGCGAAAAAGAATAGCGTGACTTCATTGATGTGGTAATTCGATTTGCCCTCGATTACCTTCGTCATTTGTCCAATTAATAAAGGGAAACTCATCGTCGTCAAGTTTGACAACAATAAAAATACCATCCCCGTAATGAAGGTCCACTTGTACGGAATGACAAATTGAAAAATTTTCAAGGCTTTTTTTAAACCTTGCTTATCCACTTTCACCTTATCCTTGGGTTCAGGTCCTGAACCAAAACTCTCGTGTCTTTTTGCCATAGATTTTATTCTTTGTCCGGCTCACCTCGATAGCCCGACTTAAGAAATAAAGAATTATAGTCGGGGTCTGTCATTAACTTCGTAAGCGTTACTTTAGGATTTTGTTTCCAATATTGGTCCACAATACGCCATCCTAACCATCTGCCAATGGATCCTGGACAAGCCGGACCTATTTCAGGAGTTTTGGGGCGCTCACCCAAGTATTTATTTTTCGTTAGTTCTTCTTGATTGAACAACAGTTTTTTATCGATGAAATGTTCCCAAACTTCCTTTTGGAATGCATTTGTCTCAGCTAATTCTTGTGTCGTATATCCAAATAATAATGAATCGGCTAATTCAGGTAATATCTTCTTCGTAAAAACAAAACCTTTTCCATACCAAATCATATCACTTAACAAGGTATGATCTTCCTCGTTTTGACGATTGACAAAGGCCGAATATTGTAAGATAACCTGACCCACCAATGCCTCAGGCTCCAATCGGCGTAATTGATAATCATATACGCCCGGTGGAAGGTATAAACCTTTTTTACCCATGAAAAAATCAAGACCGATGACGATTAAACTGTCGGAAACTTGCAAATGCTGGGCCGTGAATTCGCCCCCAACGCCTCCAAAACCCGAGAATACCGTACGAATTTTAGGAGTTTTGAGTCCTGGAAATTCTTGCTGAATGCGCTCAAAGGCCAAATGTAATTCTTTCTCTAAGCGATCTCCCCCGAAAAATGCCGAATCTTGGCTCTGCTTGTAAAAAGCTTTTAAGGAGGGGTTTTGAAACAATTGGTATAAGTCGCGCGCTAATAATGGTGTCTTTTCAGGCGGACAACTGAAATAGCCAATCCCAATTTCCGGGTGTTTCTTCAGGATGGAATCAATTGCCTCAACGGAGTTTGCCTCTGCAAATGTTCGGTCCAATCGCTGCATATCCCATTTAATTTTGGGGGTGCTTTTTTCTTTGTCAGATTTACTGCACTGCCAAAAAAACAAAGCCAAGAAGACGATTAGTAGCCTTTTCATTATCCCAATCGAGCTAATAATTCCTGCAATGATTTGATTTTATTTTCTGCATCTGAAAGCTTTTGACGTTCACGCTCCACTAAATCAGCCTTCGCATTTTGAACGAATTTTTCGTTCGCTAATTTGGCCTCTACCGACTTTTTGAAACCAAGTAGATATTCCAATTCCTTCGCTGATTCCGCTTTCAGGACCTCCGGATCTTCATCGTTGGCCATTGGAACAAAGAATTGATCCGACTTCACCACAAAGGTTTGTGCATCTACGATTGGTTCGTTGATAAACGTGATTGATTCTAAATTCGCTAATTTTTGCATGATCGCCTCTACTGATGCATAGGCTGTGGGTTGCTCCGACTTAATGCAAAGTGGCAATGCCAACTTCGGAGATAATTGTTTCGAGTTGCGAATCTCACGTACCTTCGTCACCACCTCGAACATCGCATCAAATTGCGCGATTAATGCTTCATTCACAGCGCCAGCTTTTGGAAATTCAGCCGTACAAATTGTGGTATTTTCAGCTCGTGTATCAATTGCTTGCCAAATTTCTTCTGTGATAAACGGCATATATGGGTGCATCAAGCGCATCAAGGAATCGAATAATCCCAAGGCCGCATTCAAGGTATCCGCATGAATCGGGCTTTGATATGCGGGCTTAATAATCTCCAAGTATTTGCCACAGAAATCATCCCAAACCAAATTATAAATGCTTAACAAGGCATCCGAAATCCGGAATTTGCTAAAGTGATCTTGAACTTCTGTGATTGTTTGACTTAACTTAGACTCAAACCAAGCCGTTGCTAAAACATGTTCTGGAAGGGATGACCCTGGAACTACTTCTAAGCCTTTTAACAAGCGGAACGCATTCCAAATTTTATTAGAGAAATTACGTCCTTGTTCACATAATTTATCATCAAATAATAAGTCATTGCCAGCTGGAGCTGAAAACAATAAGCCCGAACGAACACCATCTGCGCCAAATCGTTCAATTAATTCCAATGGATCAGGTGAGTTACCCAATGATTTGGACATTTTACGACCTTGCTTATCACGTACAATTCCTGTCAAATACACATTCTTGAATGGCAATTCATCGCGCCACTCATAGCCTGCCATGATCATACGTGCCACCCAGAAGAATAAAATATCAGGTCCTGTAACTAAATCATTGGTTGGGTAGTAATAATTAATTTCCTCATTATCCGGATTTTCAATGCCATCAAATACCGAAATTGGCCATAACCAAGACGAAAACCATGTATCCAATACATCCGGATCTTGTGTTAAATCATCTTCTACCAAGGCAAATAACTGATACTTATCGCGTGCAATTCGCAAGGCTTCCTGCTTATCTTTCGCCACAATCACCGTGCCATCTTCCATGTAGAACGCTGGGATTTGTTGGCCCCACCACAACTGACGAGAAATACACCAGTCGCGAACATTTTCCATCCAAGAACGATAGGTATTTTTAAACTTAGCTGGGTGTAATTGAATGGTATCATTCATGACATTGTCAAGAGCAGGTTTGGCCAACTCTTCCATTTTCAAGAACCATTGCAAAGACAATTTCGGCTCGATCACCGCACCTGTACGCTCAGAAGTACCTACGGTCGATTTGTATTCATCTGTTTTAACTAAATACCCTTCTTCCGTTAATTGCTTCACAATACGTTTACGTGCTTCGAAACGATCAACACCTACAAATAATACTGCTTTTTCGTTTAAAGTACCATCGTCATTCAAAATGTCGATTACGGGCAATTTGTGTTTCAAGCCTAATTCATAGTCATTTAAATCGTGGGCCGGAGTTACTTTTAAACAACCTGTTCCAAAATCTAGAGTTACATATTCATCAGGAATGATATCGATTTCACGGTCAATCAAAGGAATGCGAACCTTTTTTCCATGTAAATGTAGATAGCGCTCATCCGCAGGATTCACGCAGATAGCGGCATCTGCCATGATGGTTTCTGGTCGGGTCGTGGCGATCGTCACGAATCCAGATCCATCTACGAGTGGATATTGGATGTGGAATAATTTGGCCTGAACATCTTTGTAAATTACTTCTTCGTCCGATAAAGCCGTTTTTCCTTGCGGATCCCAGTTCACCATGCGCACACCTCGGTAGATCAACCCCTTGTTGTATAAACGAACAAAGGTGTCAATTACCGCTTGATATAAGGAAGGTTCCATCGTGAAACGGGTACGATCCCAATCACATGAAGCACCTAATTTTTTTAATTGATCGAGAATAATTCCACCATACTTGTCTTTCCATTCGAAGGCATGTTTTAGGAATTCCTCGCGTGTAATGTCTTTTTTCTCAATGCCTTTTTCCTTCAACATCGCCACTACTTTCGCTTCCGTAGCGATCGAAGCGTGGTCCGTGCCCGGAACCCAGCAAGCTTCTTTCCCCTCCATACGAGCTTTACGAATAAGCACGTCCTGGATGGTATTGTTGAGCATGTGTCCCATGTGCAATACGCCCGTCACATTGGGTGGAGGGATGACGATGGAATACGCTTCTTTATTGGGGTTAGGCTTCGAAGCAAAGACTTTTTGCTCTAACCAATAGGCGTACCATTTCTGTTCAATTTCCTGCGGGGCGTAATTCTTATCAATCATAAAAGCGTATGAGTATTTATAGCCTACAAAGATAATTGATTTCAGTCAAAGGAGCGGGTGGATTATTAAAACAATTCGCTGTAATTTTGGTTAAAATCCAAAATACAAATAATGGGAATTCTACTTTGGTTGGGGACATTTTTAGGAATGGAAGGTGTCGCTTGGTTTACACACAAATACATCATGCATGGAATTATGTGGAACTGGCACGAATCCCACCATGTACATCATAAAAATGCCTTGGAAAAAAATGATTTGTTCTCTGTTGTTTTTGGGATTTCTTCCACGCTTACGATCATTGTAGGCGCAGAAATACCGGAATACTGGCCCTTGTTTTACATCGGCCTAGGTATTGCGACGTATGGTATATTTTATTTCATCTTCCATGACATTATCGTGCACCGACGAATTAAAATCAAATACAAAGCGGGATCAGCTTACATGAAACGAATCATGAAGGCACATTATGTGCATCATGAGGTACATACAAAAAAAGGCGCAGAGGCTTTTGGTTTCCTCTACGCCCCTAAAAAATATCAATAGTTCTATTGAACGAATCCTACACCCACAGTCGAGTTAGCGAATTCATCAATTAAAATAAATGCTCCGTTTGAAGGATTGTTGGCATACACATCCGCGCTAATCGGCTGCGCAGTGCGCAAGGCAATACGACCGATTTCGTTCAGTTTCAGCGAATCGACACCTTCTGTAGCTGTTTGAGCAACGACATCTAAGCGCTCGGTAATCTGAGAAATCTTCGCTTTGGTGATGTTGATGCCGTGTTGCAATAAGTAAGTTTTCCCAGGCGTAAGGGCTTGGTGATCCAGCCAACAAACCTGCGCGGAAAAATCTTTTAACTGCGGAGCGTTCGCTTCCGACGCAAGCACAATTGTGTTGCCACGTGAAATGTCGATGTCAGTGGATAAAGTAATCACGACAGAATCACCTGCTTTAGCATTGGTTAATTTCGATTCAAATTTCTCAATCGTTGCGATTGTACTTTCCTGTCCTGTCGGTAAAACCCGAATCGCATCACCCACTTGAAATGTACCCGAGCTTATTTTGCCTGCATAGCCACGGAAATCGTGGTAGGCCTCCGTCATGGGACGAATAACAAATTGAACAGGGAAACGGGCTGGCGCGTGCGCTAATGTTTCTGCGTATTCAAACGCCTCCAATTCACCCAAAAGCGTGTTGCCTGTAAACCAAGGCATTTGCTCTGCTTTCGTTGTGATGTTTTGGCCATAAAGTGACGAGATAGGTAAGAAACTAATTTCTTGTCCTTCAAAAGTTGTTTGTTTAACGAGTTCCGTCAGGCTCGCTTTGATTTCTTCAAAGGTCGATTCTTGGTATTGAACCAAGTCCATTTTGTTGACACAAATGATCACTTTGGGGATGCGCAACATGGCGGCGATCGATAAGTGACGAGCCGTTTGTTCGACCATTCCTTGGCGGGCATCCACCAAAATCAAGGAGACTTTCGCATTGGATGCGCCTGTAACCATGTTTCGTGTGTATTCTACGTGACCGGGTGTATCCGCAATGATGTATTTGCGGCTAGGGGTAGAAAAATAGATGTGGGCAACGTCGATGGTAATTCCTTGTTCACGTTCTGCGATCAGGCCATCCGTCAACAGAGATAGGTCTAAGAAGTCCAATCCTTTGCGTTTCGAAGCTGTTTCAAGCGCTTCAATTTTATCTTTGGTAATTGAATTTGTCTCGTATAATAAGCGACCGATCAAGGTACTTTTTCCGTCATCGACAGAACCTGCAGTTGCTATGCGTAATATATCCATTGTCTTTCTTCGCTTGATTAAAAATACCCTTGTTGTTTCCGTTTTTCCATGGCGGCTTCGGAGCGTTTATCGTCGATACGCGCACCCCGTTCCGAAATTTCTGCGGATAAAATCTCTTCGATAATCACATCGATTTCTGTCGCTTTGGATGCAACGGCAGCTGTACAAGTCATATCACCCACCGTACGGAAACGGACAGTTGCCTCAAATGGGATTTCATCAGCCTCTTTGTTCAAGTGTGCTGAATCCGCCCATAGCATGCCATCGCGCTCAATAACTTGGCGCTTGTGTGAGAAATAGATGGATGGAATTTCCATGTTTTCCTCTTTGATGTAATTCCATACGTCTAATTCCGTCCAATTGGAAATAGGGAAAACGCGGACATTTTCGCCTACGGCAATGCGGCCGTTCAACATATCAAATAATTCTGGGCGCTGGCGTTTCGCATCCCATTGACCGAAGTCATCACGAACCGAGAAGATACGCTCTTTGGCACGGGCTTTTTCCTCATCCCGACGAGCCCCTCCGATGCAAGCATCAAATTTAAATTCCTCGATCGTGTCCAACAAGGTCACCGTTTGCAAAACATTGCGAGAAGCATATTTGCCGGATTCCTCTTTTGCTTTCCCTTGGTCAATCGAATCTTGGACATAACGAACGATTAATTCTGCGCCCGTTTCTTTGGCTAACCAATCTCTAAACTCAATGGTTTCTGGGAAATTATGTCCCGTATCAATGTGCACCAGTGGGAATGGGATTTTACCTGGATAGAAGGCTTTTTGGGCCAAACGAACCAAGGTAATGGAATCTTTTCCCCCGGAAAATAACAAAGCTGGACGCTCGAACTGCGCCGCCACTTCGCGCATGATGTAAATGGATTCGTCCTCCAACTGGCGAGGAAAATGTCCGATTTTATCGTTTAACTTATTCATATTCTGCTATTAGGCGTGTAAACCGCATTCTTTTTGTGAATTTTCCCACCACCAACGGCCCGCGCGGGGATGCTCACCTTCCGCAATGGCGCGCGTACAAGGGGCGCAACCAATGGAAATGAAGCCCTTTTTGTGTAATGGGTTTTGGGGTACTTTATATTCAGCTAAATAATTTTCTAAGGTCTCAAACGACCAATCAATTAACGGATTGATTTTATATAAGTTTTTCTGAGCATCCCATTCGATCATCGGCATGTCAGCGCGATTCTCTGATTGCTCAGCACGTAAGCCCGTAATCCAAACATCCGCTCCTTGTAATGCACGATTCAAGGGCTCGATCTTCCGGATAAAGCAGCATTCTTTCCGGTTTTCTACTGAACTGTAAAAGGAATTAAAGCCTTTCGTTTCAACAAGCTTTTCTACAGAAGATGTTTGTGGAAAGTAGGTTTTCAGATTGAAGCCCAACTTTTTTACGGTTAGATCGATGAGTTCGTAGGACTCTTGAAATTGTCGGCCAGTATCCAAAGTGAAAATTTCGATGGCCAGCTTTTGGGATGCAATGGCATGCGTGATGGCTTGGTCTTCTTGCCCGAACGAGGTAGAGAAGACGATTTTTTTGCCCGCAAAAAGCGTTGTAATCTGCTGCATGCGTTCCAATAAGGAAAGCGTCTCAAGCGATTTTTCGAAATTTTCTGGGATCATTTTGACAAAATTTTCACAAAGATATACAAAGCCTATTGAATTGCTATACTAAGTAAAAAAATAAACGGATTTGTTTGAAAACTTTTTAAATTGGTCAGTGTTTATAAGCTATGCGTACAGGAAACGAAATTTTGTTAGATCAAGCCACGGGATATGAGGCAGAAATGCAGTTAGATTTGCGAAATCTAAAGCATTTGGTGCGTCATGGGGAAGGGCAACGGCTGGAATTTAAAATGAAAGTCAAGTTTCCTGAAAAAATCATCAAAGAATTAGTTGCCTTTGCGAACTCCGAAGGCGGGCATCTGTTCGTAGGTGTCTCCGATGATGGGCAAATTGAAGGATCAAAGTTTGTAGATGAGGATGAATTTTTGTTGGAGAAGGCTATTTCCCAATACTGTTTTCCTGCGTTTACCTACCACGTGTATCGTATTTCACTGGAAAATGGACGGTCCGTATTAGTCTATCGGGTATTTGAGAGCATCGATAAACCGCATTTTGTCCAATTGGAATCGGATCCGAATCCGGTTTGTTACGTTCGCGTAAAAGACAGAACGATTAAGGCAAGCAAAGAGATGAAGCAAATATTGCGTCGGGAAAACGAAGAAGGTTTATCTTTTGCCTATGGAGATGCGGAGCGCTGGTTGATGGAATATCTTCGGGCAAATGAGCAGATTACTTTGGCCGATTTTTCGTTGAAATGTCAATTGCCTACCTGGTTGGCGTCTCGGAAATTGGTTTTACTTGTCATCAGTCGAGTCTTAAAAATAGAACCTGGCGAAAATCAGGATTATTATTCCCTGCGATGAAGAAATGGTTTTTATTTTTTGCGATTATTCCTTTCGCTTGCTCCAAAGTTGCGAACGATCCGGGTGTTACGCCTTCACCACAATCAACTGCGGCATCTTCATTTGATTTATTGCAGGACAAATTGTTGACGCCCAGTTGTGCGAGTTCGGGTTGTCATTTTTCATCGAAGGATGCAAGTTTTGCCCAACATGGTTTGATATTAACGAAGGGGAGTGCTTATGCAAATTTGGTGGGCGTTGCCTCAGTCAATGCTGTTGCATTGAAAAATTCGGTTATTCGGGTTCGGAAATTTGCTTCTGGTGAGAGTTTGTTGTTTCATAAATTGAATTGGGATTTAAGCCATCATGGACTAGCAAGCTATGGTGCTCCGATGCCTTTAGGCGGAAAGCCGATTTCAAAAGGACAATTGAACTTTGTACAAAAATGGATTGATGCGGGTGCACCTGCCGTCGGGGAGGTCGCTGATGCCAGCTTACTTGACGATACGACTCCAAGTTATGTGGAAGATTCGAACTTTAGTCCACTAGCCAGCCCATCAGAAGAAGGGCAGTCGGGGATACAGTTGAAGGTAGATCGTTTTGTGGTACCACCCAATTTCGAACGTGAATTGTTTGTGCGGCGACAATTGAATAATACAGCACCTGTCTATGTTGCTCGAATTAAATTGAAATCACGTGCTAATAGCCACCACATGGTATTGTATGATTTTCGGTCAAAATCCTTGTTGCCTAGCACCGATGAAGTACGTGACTTAAGAAATTTAGACAACTCTTTAAATATTGCGACTGTTCTTCAAATGTCTAATCACATTTTTTTAGGTGGGGGAACGGATCCGAATTCGGATTATCGATTTCCCGCGGGGATGGCATTGCAATTACCTGCAAATGCATCGATTGATTTAAATCCCCACTACTTTAATAAGACGACGGACAATTTGTATGGCGAAAATTATGTGAATTTGTATACGGTTCCCGCCGATCAGGTCAAGCAGGTTGTCAAAATGATTGATTTCAATGTGACGAGTTTTACGTTACCCGCGAACAGAACAACCACCATCACGCGTGATTTTAAATTTGATAAAGCTGTGGCGATTGTTTCGTTAACCTCGCATTACCATGCGAGAGGTAAATTATTCCAGATTAAGATTAAAGGTGGTGTGCGTGATGGAGAGGTTATCTACGAAAATACAGATTGGGCTCATCCGAAGGTTCTCAATTACGATACCCCGATTTTATTGCAAGCAGGCGAGGGGCTTACTTCCGTTGCCACATATGTGAATGATACAAATAAAGACTTAGGTTTTGGGCTTACTTCCGAGGACGAAATGGATATCATTTTTGGCTATTATTACGAGCGTTAATTCACATGCATTCAGGCTTTTGGCGAAAAGTTTTCGAAAGCTATTTGATATCTAAAACATTGAATTATATTTGCCTCCACTTCTTGAAATATTTCAAGAAATTACACCAAAATAGTACAATTTTCTGCAATTTTTGCATTCTAACCATAAACGATTCTGCTTGGATAGATTTTTACTCCCCTAGGTTAAAATGGAACACAAACACAAGAATAAAATGACGGCTGCCGGCCTTTTGGTAGCCATGGGAATTATCTACGGGGATATCGGAACGTCTCCGCTCTACGTAATGCAAGCCATCATTGGCGACAATCCCATTAACGAACTAACGGTATTAGGTGGCTTGTCCTGTATTTTCTGGACCTTGACGCTTCAAACAACCTTAAAATACGTTATTTTAATTTTACGTGCTGATAATAAGGGTGAAGGGGGAATTTTTGCCCTTTTTGCTTTAGTTCGTCGGCATGCCAAATGGTTAACACTTCCTGCCATTATCGGTGGCGCAACCTTGTTGGCCGATGGAATCATTACACCCCCTATCTCGGTTTCCTCGGCGGTGGAAGGACTTCGCATGTTGCATCATGCTGATGGCCGACCGTTTGTTACGGACACGGTTCCATTGGTGATTATGATTCTTACGGGTTTATTTTTGTTTCAGATCCTTGGGACAAAAATTGTTGGAAAGTTTTTTGGTCCAATCATGTTGGCTTGGTTCGGTATGTTGGCCGTTACAGGTCTTTTGGGAATTGAGAATGATTGGTCAATTTTACGTGCATTGAATCCCACATACGCATGGGATTTATTAACAACGCATCAGGCGGGAACCGCCGGATTTTGGAGTTTAGGAGCCGTTTTCCTATGTACAACCGGTGCAGAAGCGTTGTATTCGGATTTAGGACATTGTGGTCGCGAGAATATTCGTGTATCTTGGATGTTTGTTAAAATCGCATTATTGTTGCAATATTTCGGTCAAGGTGCTTGGTTATTGTCCCAAAATGGGGCGTTGCTAGGCGTCAAAAAACCGATTTTTGAATTGTTGAAAGCAGAATTAGGTGTTCAGTTTCTTTTCTCTGGCATCATGCTTGCAACCTTGGCGGCCGTTATTGCCTCGCAAGCGTTGATTTCAGGTTCCTTTACCTTGATTTCGGAAGCTATCCGGTTGAACTTTTGGCCTCGTGTTCGTTTGATTTATCCTTCGGATCAAAAGGGTCAATTATATGTTCCTTCTATCAATTTATTGCTTTGGATGGGTTGCATCGGGGTCGTATTGTGGTTCCGTGAATCAGCGAATATGGAAGCAGCCTATGGTTTGGCGATTACGATGACCATGTTGATGACCACGTCATTAATGGCGTATTATTTACATATCAAGAAAATCGATATGTGGTGGATCCTACTTTTCTTGGTCGTTTATGTTTCACTGGAGGGGGCATTTTTAGTGGCCAACTTGCAGAAATTCTGGCATGGAGGATATGTATCACTCTTTATTGCGGGTGTCATTGTGTTGTTAATGTGGGTGTGGTTCCGTGCGACGCGTATCAAAAAGAAATTAACCGAGTATGAGAAATTGGCTGATTACATTGAGCCATTGAAAGAATTGAGCAAGGATGAAACGATTCCAAAATATGCGACACATTTGGTCTTTATGTCGAATGCTGCACGCGTGACGGATATTGAATCGAAGATTATTTATTCTATTTTCCAACGTCGTCCTAAGAAGGCTGATATTTATTGGTTCGTGCACGTAGACACAATGGATGATCCCTATACCATGGATTATAAGGTGACCGTGATTGAGCCGGATGATATCATCAAAGTGAATTTCAAATTGGGATTCCGGGTGGAGCAACGCATCAACTTGTATTTCCGTAAAGTTGTGGAGGAGATGGTGGCACGCGGAGAAGTGGACATTACATCACGCTACAAATCATTGAATGAGCAAAATGTGATTGGTGATTTCCGATTTGTCGTTTTGGAGAAATTCTTGTCTTATGATAATGAAATGCCATTGTTAGATCGGTTGGTGATGAAAGCTCACTTCTTTGTGAAGCAGTTTACGCATTCGGAGGACAAGTATTTTGGCCTGGATAGTGATGCCGTGAAATTGGAAAAAGTACCTCTCATTATCAAACCGATTACGAAATGTAATCTTAGACGGATCGACTAACATGGCTACGATATTTACCAAAATTGTGAATCGTGAGATTCCTTGTCATTTGATTGCAGAAGACGATCGTTTCATGGCATTCTTGGATGTAATGCCGCTCGTTGAGGGGCATGTGTTAGTGATTCCCAAACAAGAGGTTGATTATATTTTCGATTTGGAACCTGAATTATTGGGGGACTTGATGAAGTTTGCCCAAAAGGTCGCACCCGCCATCAAAAAAGCGATTCCTTGTAAGCGGGTGGGTGTTGCCGTCATTGGATTGGAAGTGCCCCATGCACATGTGCATTTAGTGCCGATGAATCGGATGTTGGATATCAATTTTTCACAGGAAAAACTGAAGCCAAGTCAAGAATCTTTGGCCGCTACGGCTGAGAAAATTCGGTCTTTTTTACTTTAGAAAACCTTTGAGTTTATTCATTTCCACTTGTGGATTCGCCTTCTGATAAACGATGTTGTAAACAGCTTCGATAATCGGAAGGTGAATATTGTGTTGGCGCGAAATCGAATAAATACTTCGTACGGCATAATAACCTTCCGCAATCATATTCATTTCGATTTGAGCGGATTTGACGGAATATCCCCGACCAATCATATTACCAAAGGTTCTATTCCGAGAGAATTGCGAATAGGCTGTCACCAGTAAATCACCTAAATAACCCGAACTGTTCAAGTCACGATTCGTTTCCGGGTAAACCGCATCCAAGAAGATTTTGATTTCTTGCATGGCATTGCTCACTAAAACTGCTTGGAAGTTATCTCCAAAACCTAAGCCGCGAGTAATACCACATGCCATGGCAATAATGTTTTTAATAACGGCACAATACTCAACACCATATAAATCTTCGATTGCATGCGCTTGCAAAAAACGGCTATTTAATAAGTTTGAGAAGGATTGCGCAACCGCCAAAGATGGAGATGCAATCGTCAAATAGGATTGTTTTTCTAATGCAACTTCTTCTGCATGGCAAGGTCCTGCAATCACACAGGTTTGGCTGATGGGCACATTAAAGGCTTTTTCCATCCAGTCGGTGACCAGTAAATTTTCCTCCGGGATCATCCCCTTAATTGCTGAAACGATTTTCTTTCCCTCAAAGTGCTTGCTGTTGAGGTCCTTTAAGGTCTCAGGAATAAATGCTGCAGGGACAGCTAAGATGATGTATTCGACGCCGGAAAGGGCCTCCGACATCTTACTATAGGTTTTTACTTTGCGGGGATTGATGGCCACATCCGTTAAGTAACTTGGATTGTGATTGTATTTGCGTATGAAGTCAACGTCTGATTTTCGGCGAATCCACCACTTGATTTTTACCTGATTTTCGGATAAAATTTTAACAAGTGCTGTTGCCCAACTACCTCCACCAATCACAGCAACCTGTGTGGGAATCTTCTTTTTTAATTCTTCTAATTGACTCATGGCCGTAAAATTACCTATTAAATTAAAAATTAGCTGAAACAATCAGAAAAATTGCCGAATTTGTTTTCGCATTGGATAATGCCCATGCCTAAATCTAAACCTATGAAAAAACTATTTGCTATCCTATTTTTAGGAGCTAGCTTTCTTGGCTATGCTCAAAAATCAACTCAAGCACTTCCTGAGCATCCAAGGCCCGATTTAATGCGGTCACAATGGATTAATTTGAATGGAACTTGGGATTTTACCTTTGATTCTACTTTTGCTATTCCTTCCAAATTCTCGCAAAAAATACAAGTTCCGTTTCCTTGGGGTTCTAAACTTTCTGGTGTGAAAGATGAAGCCGATGTGGCATGGTATCACCGGACATTTCAAGTGCCGGCTGCTTGGGGATCGAAACGAGTATTCTTGAATATTGGAGCCTCTGATTGGCATACTTCGATATATGTGAATGGTCAATTTGTGGGGGACCATAAGGGCGGCTATACCCCGTTTGATTTCGATGTGACTACATTTATGAAGCCAGGTCAAGCTCAGCGCGTGGATATTCGTGTCGATGATAAACGTCGGATGTTTACGTTATATGGGAAACAAGGCTATGGAAATGCGCGTGGACTTTGGCAGACTGTTTATTTAGATGCGCGTGGTTCGGATTATATTGACCATTATGCCGTTTATCCAGATATCGACAAGGGAACAGTGCGGATCAAAACTTATTTGGGGTCTCCGGCTATAAAGGAAGGTAAATTGCAGCTTGGCTTATCGAATGGCCAACAAGCATCTGTGACAGTGAAAAAGGGTGATTCGGTCGCTGAATTAGAAATTACCTTGAAGCAACCACGGTTGTGGTCTTTGGAAGATCCCTATCTTTATGACATGACCCTACGTTTGGGGAACGATATATTGAAGGGCTATTTTGGCTATCGTAAGATTTCGGTAACGCCACTTCCAGGATCTAAGATTCCCTACATTGCCTTAAACAATAAACCGATTTACGTCCAATTGGCTTTGGATCAAAGTTATCATCCGGATGGATTTTATACATTCCCTTCCGATGCATTTATGAAGGATGAGATCATTCGGAGTAAGCGGATTGGCTTAAACGGAATTCGGACGCATATCAAAGTGGATGTACCACGCAAATTGTATTGGGCAGACAAATTGGGTTTATTGGTTATGTCGGATTTGCCAAATTCCTGGGGAGAGCCAGATGCGGATATGCAGCGAGAGTCGGAATATACCCTGCGGGAGATGTTGAAGCGCGATTTTAATCACCCAGCGATATTTTCTTGGATTACTTTTAATGAGACTTGGGGTTTGTTTACCCATATTGATAAGAAGTCGGTTTATACCCCTGAAACCCAAAAGTGGGTAGCATCGGTTTATCGTTTGGCCAAATCCTTGGATCCCACGCGTTTAGTAGAAGATAACTCAGTTTGTTGTGGTCGTGGGCATACGGAGACGGATATTCAGTCATGGCATGCATATCAGGCAGGCTATGAATGGGATAAATTGATGGATGAACAGTCGAAAAATTTATTTCCAGGGAGCCAGTGGAACTTTGAGAAAGGATATATACAAGGAGGGCAACCGATGATTAATTCGGAGTTTGGGAATGTTTGGGGATATCAGGGTAGCACGGGCGATGTGGATTATACCTTTGATTATCATAAGGCGATGAATTCATTTCGAAATCATCCGAAGATGGCGGGCTGGTTGTATACAGAACATCACGATGTGATTAATGAGTGGAATGGCTATTATAAGTTTGATCGAACGGAGAAAGAAACGGGTTTAGGGGCAATTGTGCCTGGCATGACTTTGAAGGATTTACATGGCCCTTTTTATGTGTCTACTGGGCAAGAAATTACTTGGGCTGGGAAAGCGGGTCAAACGGTGAAAATACCTTTGCATTTATCTTCCATGACCGATTTGTCGGGGGACTTACGTCTGAAGATTTCATTCGCTGGCGTTACCGCATGGGGTGAAAAGCAAACGAATTGGACTAAGGATTTGCCCTTAAAATTTGCGCCTTGGGATGTGAAAGCCTTGGATTCTTTAGCTGTGGTTCTGCCAAAAGATAAGTCGGTGAATACACTTTCTTTTGTCTTGACGAATTCAGCGGGCAAAGTTTTGCACCGTAACTTTGCACATATCATTGTAGAAGAAGGGAACATAAAACCATCGAATCCTAAATTGGAATTTGTTTCCGTTCCTGTTGAGCGGTTTAGCATGGCGCAATTTCCGGAGAAACAATGGACAGGGGTTTTAGGGCATAAAGTCAATGGGGCAGGAGCCGGTTATTTTGAATATGAATTTCCTATTTCGGGGGCTGATATAGCCGAGGTCCGTTTTATGGTGGAGGCGTCGTCTAAACCTATTTTAGGGAAAGATCGTTCGGATGCTAGTAAAATGGATGGGGATTACATGCTCGGCAAAGGTACTTTTGATCCGGGCGTAAATCCGAATGCCTATCCACAAACGGATGTCTATGCCTCTCCGGCTAATTTACGTGTTTCTGTGAATGGTTTCAATGCCTTAGAAACGGTGCTGGCGGATGACCCAGCGGATCACCAAGGAATCTTGTCTTGGCATTATCAGGCTCGAAATAATAAATTGGATGAGGCGGGAACCTATGGCTATTTAGTTCAAGGGTTAATTCCTCCAGCGGCATGGCAGGCTGCTTTAAAGGCAGGAAAATTGGTGCTTCGTTTTGAATCGACTCGGGGTGGTTTGGCGCTATATGGCGATCAATCTGGTCGTTATGTGACAGATCCGAGTATCTTGATTTTGCGGAAGTAAGATTATCAAATACTTGAACTTTTTCCCTTGTACCTTTGGCAAACCTGGTTTGAGGATTGCCAAAGGTACGGGTTAATTCAACTTCCAGTTCTTCACGTGATACAATTCCGATTTCTTCGTCCCTGTTTCCGTGAATTTCGCTTGATTAATCGTAATATCCTTTGCCTCAATCACGCGATATCCTTGCACACTCTCGATATCCAAATTGCTCAATTGAATGTGATGAATCGGCATTTCGGGTAAGCCACGAATTAATAAACCCGTTTCTGCTCCTTTCGCGACCACATTTTCCACAAAAATGTTTTTAAATTGAGGAGTGCCCTCATTTACTGGTAGTAATTCGATTTTTGGTGCCTCACCTCCATTTCCAAAAGTCGCCACGGGATCCTTGCCTTGGTAATACATGTCGAAGAGAATTGCCTCTCCAGCTATGTTTTTCATGGAAATATCACGGATGAATACGTTCTCCACGATGCCACCCCGACCGCGAGCTGTCTTAAATCGCAAACCCACATCTGTACCTAAGAACTGACAATTTCGGACAAATAAGTCATGCACGCCGCCCGACATTTCACTTCCGACGACAACACCCCCATGTCCATGGAACACAACACAGTTTTCTATTAAAATATGCGCACTTGGCCTGCCGCGTTTGCGACCTTCTGCGTCTTTACCTGACTTGATACAAATTCCATCGTCTCCTACATCGAAACGTGAATTGCGCACCGATACATATTCACAAGATTCGATATCGATACCATCTCCATTTTGCGCATACCATGGATTTTTTACTGTAATATTCTCCACGGTCAAATGCTTGCAAAGCAAAGGATGCACGTTCCACGCTGGGGAATTTTGAAAGGTTATGCCTGCTAATAATACCTGCTCGCATTCCCGTAAACTGATCATGTTCGGACGAACAAATTCCTTGATTTCTTCGGTATTTGCCTCCGTAAATCCAGCTGCTACTACGCCAGGTTGGTCCATCGTCGAAGCCTTTAATGCGCCTGCCGAAGGATACCATGTTTCTTTTTTAGGATCTAAAACACCTCCTGAACGAACCAGTTTTTCCCACTCTCCCGCAGTTAATTTGCCTTTTTTCACCGGACGCCAAGCTTCTCCAGCCCCATCAATGATGCCGAAACCCGTTATGGCAATATTGTGTGCTCTTAATGCCGAAATAGGGGATTGTGCACGGATGGCATCTACGCCTTCCCAGTTAGTTCTAACCAGCGGATAGTCTTTCGGATTGCTGCTGAATTGCAAAACAGCTCCTTGTGCTACATGTAAATTCACATTAGAAAGAATCGTAATTGGTCCACTAATCCAGAACCCTGCGGGGATGAGTACAACGCCCCCGCCTTGCTGGTTGGCTTGTTGGATGGCTTGCTGGATCGCCGCCGTGTTCAATGTTGATACAGAATTTTTAGCACCATATTGAACAATGTTGAAGGTGTCCTTTTTGAATGCGGTTCCCGCTACATTGGGTAATTCGAAGGCGTATTTTTGCGTAAAATCGGCTTTCTTCAGAAAGCTTTTTAAATGCTCCGTCGAGTTATTTAGTGCATCAGCCACCAAATTAGCCATACGCATTGCCCCATAAGGTGAGAAATGCGTATCATCCGCCACCCCTTTCATAAATTTCTTAAAAATACCTATGGGATAATGTAGGAATAGTTTTTTTGCTCCTTCAGGGCCTTCTTGCTGAATGATCGCTTTACTCGCTTTTTCAACATCGATTAACATCACTTTTTCTTGTGCAGCCACTTCGCGAACGACACTCGGGTAGTCGGCATGCTGATCCACAAACACCCCAGTCGAATCAAATTTACGTCGCTGTGTTGGGGTTAATAAAATAGGCGTTGCCCCAGCAGCACGCGTTTCTTTTACATAACGAATCAAGTTAGCGCGGAAGTCCGTTTGAGCAGGTGCAAAGCGCGATGTATCACTTACTTTGGCATCATTGTGGCCAAATTGAATGAACACATAGTCTCCCTTTTTTAATTGGGATTGGACTTTCGCCCAGCGACCTTCACGACGGAAACTTTTGGTGCTCCGACCATTATATGCATGGTTTTGAACCTCGACTGCCTCATTGAATAATTTGGCAAAGGGCATACCCCAACCAGTTTCTGGAAAATCTGCGGGGATTTTATCGGCCATTGTAGAATCGCCGATTAAAAATACACGAAGTGGTTCGGTAGCCGAGAAGCTGAAAAGTAAGAAAGTGCTGATAATCAGCGCAAAACGAAATTTCATAAGGTCGTAATTTGACCTTAAAAGTATTAAAGGTGGCTGATTTACTGATGAATTAGCGATTTATCGCCACCGAACTCAAAATCGTCTGAATGATTTGTAAACTCGTGATGTTATCCGCCTCTGCCTCGTAAGTCAAAATAATCCGGTGATTTAATACATCCGGTGTCATTTCTTTGATGTCTTCGGGTAATACATAATCTCGGCCCGACAAGTAAGCCATCACTTTGGCCGCTAAATTCAAATGTATACTTGCGCGCGGAGAAGCTCCAAATTGAATGTAATCTGCCTCCTTTGTTAAGCCATAGTCTGCTGGATTTCGCGTCGCAAAAATTAGTTCAATGATATAGCGCTCCAAGGATTCCGATATCGTAATTTCATTAATCTCTTTGCGAATCGCTTGGATATCTTTTAAACTCAAAACAGATTTGGGTTCATACTTGAAGTCCATGTTGGACATCTTTCGCATGACTTCTAGTTCCTGATCCTTGTCCAAATAATTCAAGAAGACCTTCATCATGAAACGATCGACTTGTGCCTCTGGCAAAGGGAATGTTCCTTCTTGCTCTACCGGATTTTGTGTTGCCAATACCAAAAATGGCTTGTCCAAAGGATAGGTTGTTTCGCCAATCGTCACCTGCTTTTCTGCCATGGCCTCCAACAAAGCCGATTGCACTTTCGCTGGGGCACGGTTGATCTCATCCGCCAAGATAATTTGTGCGAAAATAGGCCCTTTTTTTACTTCAAACTCGTTTTTTAAGGGATTGTAAATCATGGTTCCCACCAAGTCGGAAGGAAGCAAATCCGGTGTAAATTGAATCCGTTGGAAATGTAAATCTAAGATTTTAGCAAGCGTATTGATCGTCAATGTTTTGGCTAATCCCGGAACCCCTTCTAATAAGACGTGCCCACCCGTAAATAGTCCCACAAGTAATCGGTTGATAAGGCGCTCTTGCCCAACAACCACTTTACCCATTTCGTCAATGACTGCTTGAATTTTTTCTCTCGAATTCATATTACCATTTTTTAAAAATCACGATGACCGCCAGAATGATTAATCCAAAGCCGACGAAGTGATTCCAAGCTAATTTTTCGGACTTGACTACGAAAATAAGAAAAAGTGTGAACACTATCAGGGATAATGCCTCTTGAATCGTTTTCAATTCGAAGAAAGTAAACGGTCCTCCGTTTGCTTTAAATCCAAGTTTATTGGCCGGAACTTGCAGTACGTATTCAAAGAACGCGAGTCCCCAGCTGAAGAAAATAATACTCCAAATTCCCGCATGTTTCAACCATGAAGTTTCTTTCCATTGCAAATGTCCATACCAAGCGATGGTCATAAACAAATTTGAAAGGGCCAACAAGATGATCGTAATCAATCCTCTCATCTATTGCAATTTCTTGTAACGAATACGTTTCGGTGTCGCGTCGCCTAAGCGTTTCTTGCGAGCCTCCTCATATTCAGAATAGTTACCTTCAAAATAAGTCACCTGTGAATCGCCTTCAAATGCCAAAATATGCGTAGCAATACGATCCAAGAACCATCTATCGTGGGAAATAACTACTGCACATCCCGCAAAATTTTCAAGGCCTTCTTCTAAAGCACGCAAGGTATTCACATCCAAGTCATTGGTTGGCTCATCCAGCAATAACACATTCGCACCTTCTTTCAGCATCATGGCTAAATGAACGCGGTTACGCTCTCCTCCAGATAAATTACCAATTTTCTTCTCTTGATCTGCTCCGTTGAAGTTGAATTTACTCACATAAGCACGTGCATTTGATTGCTTACCGCCTAAAATGATCCAATCGTTCCCTTCGGCAATGGTTTCATAGACCGATTTTTCTGCTTGGAGTTGATTGTGCTCCTGGTCTACATAGGCCAACTTCACCGTTTCACCCACCTCAAAACTACCTGAATCGGGTTGTAATTGACCCGTAATTAATTTAAACATCGTTGTTTTACCGGCACCGTTGGGTCCTATAATCCCTACAATACCTGCTGGTGGCAGAGAAAAGCTTACGTTTTCGTACAATAATTTGTCGCCAAAGGATTTAGAAACTCCTTGAACTTCAATAACCTTATTTCCCAAACGAGGACCTGCCGGAATGAATAATTCTAATTTGTCTTCTTTCTGGCGATTCTCTTCCGACAACAATTTTTCGTAAGCACCGATACGCGCTTTGGATTTAGCTTGACGAGCTTTGGGTGCCATACGAACCCATTCCAACTCGCGCTGCAAGGTTTTTTGACGACGTGATTCTGTCTTCTCTTCTTGTGCTAAGCGATTTTGTTTTTGCTCTAACCATGAAGAGTAATTTCCTTTCCATGGAATCCCCTCGCCACGATCTAATTCTAAAATCCATCCTGCCACGTTATCCAAGAAATAACGGTCGTGGGTTACGGCAATAACCGTTCCTTTGTATTGACGTAAATGTTGCTCTAACCAATCCACAGATTCCGCATCCAAGTGGTTGGTCGGCTCATCAAGCAATAAAACATCCGGTTCCTGCAACAACAAGCGGCAAAGTGCTACGCGACGTTTCTCCCCACCAGAAAGTGTACTAACTAGCGCATCTGAATCTGGACAACGCAAGGCATCCATCGCTTTTTCTAAGCGCGTATCTAATTCCCATGCATTGCAATGGTCTAATTTTTCCTGCACCTCTCCTTGGCGAGCCAATAATTTGTCGAAATCAGCATCTGGATCAGCAAAAGCCTCATTGATTTCATCAAACTCTTTTAATAAGTTTTTGATTTCCACCACAGCTTCTTCCACAACTTCTAAGACTGTTTTATTCGGGTCTAATTGAGGTTCTTGTTCAAGTAAGCCAACACTGTAACCGGGCGACCAAACAACATCCCCTGTGTAGGATTTATCCAGTCCCGCGATGATACGAAGTAAGGTCGACTTACCAGATCCGTTAAGACCTAATACCCCGATTTTAGCACCGTAAAAGAAGGAAAGATAGATGTTTTTAATAATCGTTTTCTGTGGTGGGATGACTTTGGAAACCCGTTCCATCGAAAAGATAATCGTCTCGTTACTCATGTTATTTGCTTAAAATTTGAAAAGAACCTGCAAAGAATGTGAAATTTGTGTAAAAAATTGAATTTCAGGGGTGGAATTCTTTATTTATTCATAAAAAATTAGATAAATTGTGTCAGGATTTTATTAGAATAAATCCTAACGTTAAGACCTTGAGTTAGTGCACTTGCACGAAACTCTTTATTTAAAACCTAATATGAGCCACCTCGTTAAAAATGAGTACGGATTTTGCCAAAATGGCAAGGTGTACATCAATGCCTATTTAAACTTCCCTCAACGCGAAATTGGATTTGTACGAAATACAGAACAAGAAGCTTTAGATTACTTTGTTAATCGTTTTGAATTAGCTAAAACCAAAGTAATTCAGTTAGCATCCGAAATTAATGACGTACAAAACAAGGGGTCATATTTGACAAAAGTTATTCAGATGAAGTCGTATTTGGCTGAGTTTGATGGTCTCGGTGATTTTGAGCCGTTATTTAAGCAGCTAGATTCCTTAGAATTGTTCTTACGTGATTTGATCCAAAATAATCAAATTAAAAACTTGGAAATCAAGCGTGCCTTAATCGAGGACGCGAAAGCCATTGCGTTTAAAGAAGATGTCTTACAAGCGACGGAGGAGTTGATGGAGTTGAAGGCCAAATGGGTGAAGACAGGACCCGTTGATAAACAGTTTCAAGATAGCTTAACCGAAAGTTTTCAAGCGGTGATGGATGATTTCTTCTTGCGTCGTCGTGCGTATTTTGAAGAGAAAAATCGGCAGATTGATGAAAAGATTGCTTTGTTACAAGGCTACATCGATGCTGTGCACCAATTGCGTAAAGCAGAAGATTTGGATGATTCGATCATCAAAGTAAAAGAATTGCAAAAAGAATGGAAGAATGTGATCGGTTTGCCACCGAAGAAACAATCCATGTTATGGAAGAATTTCAAGAAGGCGAATGACATGTTCTTTGAAAAGTATAACCGGATTAAAGGGATCGAATACAAACCTCGTGTCGATCCACGCATTCAAGAATTAACCAGCATGACTGGAGAGCTTGAGTTAAAACTGCATGACCAACCGAATATGGCTGCGACAGCTGATTTAGCCAAGGCTTATTTGGTTAAATGGAAAGAAATTACTGCACAAATTAAGTCGGTAGACCGTCAAATGGCTGAACGTTTCCGCAATGTTTGTGACAAGATTTTCGAAATGAATTATTTGTTGCGCGTTATTTCGTATCGCCATCCAGCCTTAAATGAAAAGCCTCGTATCGAGCAATTGAAAATCATGATTAATCAAATGGATTACATGACCAAAAAGGAGCGAGGCGAATTAGAGGATTTCATTGCCCAAGCCGAGCGTGACCGTCAAATGGAAGAAAAACCGATCATCAGCAAAATCAATACGCAAAAGCGTAAGATTAGTATGAAAGAACTGCTTTTGACCGGGTTTAAGTCAGAACTTGACTCGCTGCTAAACGCTTAATAGCCCCATTTCTCTTCCCAACACAGGAAGGTCCAAGCCATCAAATGTTCCGGATGACATCATCAGGAGGTTCGCATTTGACCAGGTTTGGTCTAAAATTTCCTGTTTTAGCGTTTCCGCATCACGGATGACTTTCAGGTTCGGATGTTTGAAATAAGTTTGTACAACGGATTCTTCCATGCGATCCATGCGTTTGATTTCCCGCGCATGTTCACTTAAATAGATAATTGCTTCATCCGCCAAATCTAAGGTTCCCGCATATTCTGGTAAGAAGGCTGGATTCAAACTACTAAATGTATGTAATTCTAAACAGGCAACGAGTTTTCGGCTAGGGAATTGATTCTTTAATGCCTGTGTCGTCGCTTTAACTTTAGATGGAGCATGAGCAAAATCCTTATATAGTAAGCTTGTTTCCGATGAGGCTACTAATTCTAATCGCTTGGCAGCGCCCTTAAATGTGGCAATCGCCTCATAAAAATCGCTGGAGTTTACTCCAATTTGCTCACAGATTAAACGTGCGCCATTCAAATTTTTCAAGGAGTGTTCCCCGAAAACGTGGATCGGATAGGACTTCCCATCTTCTCCTTTCAGCATGGTTTGTCCGTGTTCGATTTTCGCCGGGTGAGCCTCATATCCCGTTTTTTCGCAATGTTCTGGACAGTCGGCCGCTAAATCCTTCAATACCGAATCGGTTTGGTCAAAGAACAAACTGCCTGCTTTGGGTAATCCAGCAATTAAAGTTTTGAAGGAATCTGTATAAGATTCAAAAGTTGGATAGACGTTTATATGATCCCAGGCAATCCCAGAAATCAAACAAATATGCGGCTGGTATAATAAAAATTTCGCCCGACGGTCGATCGGCGAAGCAAGGTATTCATCCCCTTCGATGATGATGATAGGTGCATCGGATAGTGAAGCCATAAGTTCGAAACCTTCGATGCGTGCGCCCACTAGATAGTCAAATTTACGTCCTAAGGTTTTAAGAACATGCAGTACCATCGAGGTAATGCTGGTTTTGCCGTGACTTCCTGCAATGACGATGCGTTGCTTGTTAATACTTTGCTTGTATAAATAGGAAGGGTAGGATTCTACGGGAATACCTAATTCCTTTGCTTTCAGTAATTCGGGATTGTCAGGTCGCGCGTGCATGCCTACAATGACTGCCTCTAAATCTGTCGTTATTTTTTCAGGAAACCACCCCAATTCCTCAGGTAAGATACCATGTTGGGCCAATAAACTTTTGGAAGGCTCATAAATCTCATCGTCGGAGCCACTGATTTCATAGCCTTTTGATTTCAATGCTAATGCTAAATTGTGCATGGCAGCGCCGCCGATTGCGATAAAATGTATTTTGGGCATAATAACTTAATCTGTAATTCGTTTGCAAAGTACATACTTTTATTGCAGTTTTGCACGTTTTTCCACAAACTCAAGTATGCTTGAGTACAATTCATCGGACTGAATGAAAAATTACGTCGATCTAATTGATCAAACCATTGAATTCCCTACACGTGAATTCAATATCAATGAGAATAATGAGTTGTTGTTTAACAACGTACCCTTGATGGAAATCATCAAACAATATGGTACACCGTTAAAAGTTTCCTATTTGCCAAAAATATCTGAGCATATCGAAAACGCTAAATTGCTTTTTCGTAATGCGATTAAGAAATACAATTACAAAGGGAATTATACCTATTGTTATTGCACGAAGTCTTCCCACTTTTCTTTCATTTTAGAAGAAGTATTGAAGCAACATGTACATTTAGAAACTTCTAGTGCGTTTGATATTCCGATTATCCGGGATATGTACAACCAAGGTAAAATCACGAAATCGACCTATATTCTTTGCAATGGCTACAAGCAGCCTTTGTATACGCAATACATTTCAGAATTAATCAATGATGGATTCAATTGCATCCCGGTCTTGGATAATTTAAAGGAAATTGACTTTTACGAGAAGTCGGTGACTGCTGAAAAGGCCAACTTAGCGATTCGTATCGCAACAGATGAGGAGCCGGATTTTGCATTCTATACCTCGCGGTTAGGAGTTCGTTATTCGGATGTGATTTCCTTGTATGAGGAAAAAATCAAGCCAAATCCGAAGTTTAAGTTGAAGATGTTACACTTCTTCATCAATACGGGGATTAAAGATTCAGCCTATTATTGGTCGGAGCTAAGCCGCTTTATTTACAAATATTGTGAATTAAAGAAGGTTTGCCCTGAATTGGATTCCATTGATTTGGGGGGTGGTTTACCTATTCAAACCTCGCTTCAGTTTAATTATGATTACCAAGCGATGGTGGATGAAATTGTGGAATCAATCTCATGGATTTGCAATAAAAACAATGTGCCCGTACCGAATATCTTCACGGAATTCGGTTCCTATACCGTAGGGGAAAGTGGCGCTGTCTTGTATGAAATCATTGACCAAAAGTTGCAAAATGATAAAGAGTTGTGGTACATGATTGATGGTTCTTTCATTACGCAATTGCCAGATTCATGGGGCATGAACCAGAAATACATCATGTTGCCGGTTAATAACTGGAGTTCACCCTATCAAAAGGTGAACTTAGGTGGATTGACTTGTGATTCCATGGATTTTTATAACACGGAAGCGCATAGCTCCGATTTATACTTACCGATTTTCGAAGAAGATCAAGAGCGTCAATATGTAGGTTTTTTCCATACAGGAGCTTATCAAGAGTCTCTGGGTGGATATGGTGGAATTCAACATTGTTTGATTCCTGCACCGAAGCACGTGATTGTGGACCGATTGGAAGATGGGACGATTACTACGCGTTTATTCCAGGAGGAGCAAGCGAGCGGTTCGATGCTGCACATTTTAGGTTACAACAATCCTGCGGATAAGACCGTTGCGATCGATGCAAATAATGAAGTGTCAAAAGGAAATCCAAAGAAATTAGCTTCTGTTTAACTCAATATATCATGAAAAAAATTATCGCAATGAGTGTTTTGGCAGGTATGATTTTGAGCTCATGCTCGCAACAAGCCAACTGCCCAGCTTATGGTACCACACGTGCGGATGCTCCTAAGGTAAAAAGAGCTTAGTCTTCCGCCCAGTCGAAACTTTTCGTAACGGCTTTTTTCCATTGCTTCCGAAGCTTATCTCTGCTTTCGGCTGGCATGTTTGGCTTCCAGGTATGGGCAATCGCCCAGTTTTTTCGCAAGTCATCCAAGTTTTCCCAATAGCCCACAGCTAGTCCAGCAGCATATGCAGCACCCAAGGCTGTTGTCTCAATGATTTTCGGGCAAATAACTTCTTCTCCTAAAATATCCGATTGAAATTGCATCAGTAATTGGTTAACAACCATACCCCCATCTACGCGTAAGGAACTAATTGCGATTCCCGCATCTTTCTCCATGGCTTCTAATACCTCCCAAGTTTGGAATGCTGTTGCCTCCAAGGCTGCCCGAGCAATGTGAGATTTATTGATGTAACGTGTTAGTCCTACAAGTACCCCTCGAGCATCTGATTTCCAATAGGGCGCATATAGACCCGAAAACGCTGGGACAAAATAGCATCCACCATTATCATCTACGAGTTTCGCGAGTTTTTCTATATCGGGACTGTTTTTGATGATTCCCAAATTATCACGCAGCCACTGCACAAGTGCTCCCGTAATCGCCACCGAACCTTCTAATGCATAATGCACCGGTTCATTGCCTAATTGGTATGCAACCGTAGTCAGAAGTCCATGTTGGGATGGAACCGGTTTTAAGCCCGTATTCATCAACAAGAAACATCCTGTTCCGTAGGTATTCTTGCCTTGACCGGGATTAAAGCAAGTTTGACCCACTAAGGCGGCTTGTTGGTCCCCCAAAATCCCCGCTAAAGGCACGCCGCCCAAAACGCCTTTCGCATGGCCGTAAACCATGGAACTCGATTTGATTTCAGGAAGCATCTTTTTGGGAATATTCAAGACTTCGAGGATTTCGTCATCCCACTGGCAAGTTGCTAAATCCATCAATTGGGTTCTACTGGCATTGGTCACATCTGTGATGTGAATTCCCCCTGCAGTCCCACCTGTTAGGTGCCATGCAATGAAAGTATCCATATTGCCAAAAAGAGCATCGCCTTTTTCAGCGTCTGTTCGGAGGCCTTCGATGTTGTTGAGTAACCAGCGTAATTTTAAGCCGCTAAAATAAGTGGCCAAAGGCAAACCAGTTTTCGCTCGAAAACGATCCATGCCCCCATCTTTGGCAAGCTCAGCTAATTCGTTTCCAACCCGCGTATCTTGCCAAACCAAAGCATTGTAATAGGCTTTTCCTGTGTGTTTGTTCCAAGCAACGGTTGTTTCCCGTTGGTTGGTAATTCCCACCGCAGCAATATCTTTCGCTGAAAGGTTGGCCTTCCCTAAGGCTAAACCAATTACCTCTTGTGTATTTTTCCAGATTTCAGCGGGATCATGTTCGACCCAACCGGCTTGCGGATAAATTTGCTTATGTTCTTTTTGGCCTATGGAAATAATCTCGCCGCCCTTGTTGAAAATGATGAAACGCGAACTCGTGGTTCCTTGGTCAATCGATCCGATGTACATGTTCGTATTAGTTTAAGGTTAGCAAATATGCACCTAATACAGCACCAGCCGATGGCCCTAAGACTGGAATCCATGCATATCCCCAATCCGAATCTCCTTTGTGTTTGATAGGTAAAATGGCATGCATGATGCGTGGACCTAAATCACGCGCAGGATTAATGGCATATCCAGTGGTTCCTCCTAAGGCTAGACCTACGACCCAAACTAAAATGCCAACCATAAAGGGTCCTAAGCCAGTTTCAATTGTGCTAAAAGTCCCTAATGCTAAGACTGCAACGGCAGAGGCAAAGGCTTCTGAAATAAAATTAAATGGGGTATTGCGAATGGCAGGGTCTGTGCAAAAGGAAGCTTTAATCGCTCCAGCATCCTCTGTGATATCATAATGAGGTTTGTAATGTAACCAAACCAACAATTGTCCTAGCATGGCTCCCAATAATTGAGCCCCAATGAACGTAGGAAATAAGCTCCAATCGTCTGATTTGACGCAACCAGCAATCGTAACAATCGGATTTAAATGAGCTCCTGAACTTCCGAAATAGGTGGAAACAAAGATGGCAACGGTTACGGCAAAGGCCCATGCTGCTGCGATGGCTAATAATCCGGTTCCGTTTCCTTTGGTATTTTTTAAGAGTACATTGGCGACAACACCGTTTCCGAGGTATAAGAGGGTAGCTGTTCCGGCTAACTCGCCGATAAAAATGGAGCTCATAGGTTTAGATATTCTTGTTGGTTTATCAAAACTATAAAATCTTCGCAATAAAAAAATTATCTTTGAGTTCAATTTTGAATCAAGATAGTCCTATGCGGGAAGATTATTTAACAGGGGATGCGGAAGCATTGAATCCACAGGAACGTGAGATTGATAAAGCCTTACGTCCGTTGAGTTTTTTCGATTTTACCGGTCAAGGAAAAATCGTGGATAACCTCAAAATTTTCGTAGGTGCGGCCAAAGCCCGCGAGGAAGCCTTGGATCATGTCTTGTTGCACGGCCCTCCCGGTTTAGGCAAGACGACGCTTTCGCATATTATTGCCAATGAGTTAGGCTCTACCTTGAAAATTACCTCAGGTCCTGTCTTGGATAAACCGTCTGATTTAGCAGGTTTATTGACGAATTTGCAACCTTTTGATGTATTATTTATCGATGAAATTCATCGCTTGAATCCGATTGTGGAAGAGTATTTGTACTCGGCCATGGAGGACTATAAAATTGATATTATGTTGGATTCCGGCCCGAATGCCCGGAGCATCCAAATTAGCTTAAATCCTTTTACCTTAATCGGTGCTACCACACGTGCGGGATTATTGACATCGCCATTACGTGCCCGTTTTGGGATTAATGCGCGTTTAGAATATTACGATGCCAAATTATTAACGGGCATCGTCAAGCGTTCCGCACAAATTTTGAAGATGCCGATCGAAGAGTCGGGTGCATTTGAAATTGCGCGCCGGAGCCGAGGAACTCCGCGTATTGCGAATAATTTATTGCGTCGCACCCGTGATTTTGCCCAAGTAAAAGGCAATGGAGAGATTGATGTGCGTATCGCACAAATCGCTTTGGATGCCTTGGATGTGGATCAAAATGGCTTAGATGAAATGGATAATCGAATTTTGTTGACGATTATCGAGAAGTTCAAAGGTGGGCCGGTCGGACTGACTACGATTGCTACGGCTTGTGGTGAAGAGGCAGAAACCATTGAGGAAGTTTATGAGCCCTTCTTGATTCAAGAAGGATTTTTGAAGCGAACCTCACGCGGAAGAGAAGCAACCGAAAAAGCCTATCGTCACGTGGGCATCGAACCAAAAGCTCAAACTGGATCTTTATTTTAATGCGTTATTTTATTTGTTTTTTATTGTTGGCCTCCACTTGTTTTGGCCAAAAGGTCCAGTCTTTTGATGTCATCGTTTATGGTGCTACCCCATCGGGTGTGATGGCAGCTTATGCAGCTAAAGCGGCCGGGAAAAAGACTTTGTTGATCGATGCGGCAGCTACCTTGCCCTATGCCCAACAAGGCTTCGGGATGAAGTTTGATTTGAATCCAGCGCAAATACAAGGCTTGCCTCGGGATTTCTTTCGTAAGGTAGGCGCGAAATTAGGAAAGTTTCAAGCCTACGAATTTGAATCTTCCATGGGATATGAGGTTTTGCAGTCTTATTTGGATGATGCTAAAATCGTTGTTTGGCCAGGACATCAGGTGATCGCGAGTTTGGTAGAAGGGAATGAAGTTAAGCAATTGAGTTTACAAGCTGAGGAGGGGGTGAAATTAGTGAAAGCCAAATCTTATATTGATTGTTCCTACAACGGAGATATGTTGTTGAAAACCGGTTATCAAGCCACCAAAGAATTGGAAGAAGATGGCATGGGCGGTTCTACTTCACGATTGATTTATGCTGAACCTACCTGGACAAATATGCAAGCACCTGTCTTAATTGCCGGAAAAGGGGTCGATGTAATCAATATGCAATTAGGGCAGTCGGCGGCCATCAAAGCTGTGGAATCAATGTTGCGTGATATTCCTGTCGCTAAAATTTCTTCTGAAGAAGTGGAGCGTTATTATAAATACAATCCTTGGATGGATGGCTCTCGCCCTGAGTTAATTGTCGATGATGCGGAGGCGGCGAACATGGAGATTATAGGTCATTGGAATAAAATCAAAAATCAACCAGGTACATTTGGCGCAACATATTTGCAAACAAATCCATTGGATGATTTGGGTTCTCGCATACGATTTACCTCTAAAACACCGTTGAAAGGTGATTACCAACTTTATTATTACATTCCTGCTGTAAGAGGAGGAACCACTGTAATTAATTTAGAAGTTTATGTTGCCAAAGTTCGCCATGTATCGACACTACGTTTAGCACCAAATACAACGGAAACGTGGGTTTCGGTGGGAACCTATCATTTTGAAGACAATACAACTGGCGATGTATTGGTATCACAGCGCGGGGCCAATGGCCTTCTTTCTGCAGATGCCATTTTATGGTTGCCAAAAAATAAATAAGTATGAAAAAGTTATTGATTTTACTCATGGGAATGCTCGTAAATTCGGCCGCTTGGTCACAATTGGTTTATCCGAAAACCCGCCAGGTGGAACATACGGATGTCTATCATGGTGTCACCGTGGCAGATCCCTACCGCTGGTTGGAAGACGATAACAGTCCTGAAACAAAGGAATGGGTGAAGGCTCAAAACAAAGTCAGTTTTGGCTACCTTGAAACACTGCCTTTGCGCGAAACTTTCAAGAAACGTATCGAACAATTGAGTGATTACGAGAAAATTTCTGCGCCGTTCAAACGAGGTGATTGGTTTTATTTTTACAAGAACTCAGGATTACAAAATCAATCGGTCTTGTATCGCCAAAAAGGATTAACAGGTACTTTAGAGGAGGTTTTGGATCCCAACAAATTATCCGCAGATGCTACGACACGATTGACTGTTTTTAGCTTGAGTAAAAATGGTCGATATGCTTGCATCGGCTTGAGTAAAGGCGGGAGCGACTGGCAGGTTTTTGGTGTAAGAGACATGGAAACGGGGCAAGATTTGCCGGATCAATTGAATTGGGTGAAGGTAAGCGGTGTTGCCTGGAAAGGGGATGGCTTTTATTATTCGCGTTATCCAGCTCCATTAGAAGGCAAGGAACTAAGTACGAAAAATGAAAATCATCAAGTTTGGTTCCACCAAGTAGGTACTTCGCAAAGTCAAGATCGCTTGGTTTATGAGGACAAAAGAAATCCACAGCGTTTTCATACGATGAGTACGTCGGATGATGAAACCTTAGCCTATTTGACGATTAGCGATCGCGGCAAGGGCTTGGATGGCAATGCATTGTGGTTTATTCGTACGGATGTGGTTGGTGATGTTTTCCGACCAATCGTCCGTGAACCGGGAGCTTTTCATTATTCGGTTGTAGACAATGAAGGGGATCGATTGATTTTGGAAACGAACGATGGTGCTCCGAATGGGAAATTGATGGAGTTGACTTTGGCCAAGCCAGAAAAAGCGAATTGGAAACCTTTGGTACCAGAACGTGCGGAGCCATTGCAGGCTGTTGCAAGTGCGGGTCACCGATTGTACTTGACATATTTAAAAGATGTTACTTCCCGTACCTTGATTTACAATTATAACGGAATAGGCATCGGATCTGTGAAATTACCTGGTTTAGGGAATGTGAGTGGTTTTCATGGCGAGAAGGAGGACAAGTATAGCTTCTTTACTTATTCGTCGTTCAACTTCCCGCCAACGGTTTACAAATATGAAATTGCTCAAAACACGAGTAAAATATTTCAAAAGCCTAAGCTGGCATTTAAGCCCGAAGATTTTCAAGTGATTCAAAAGTTCTATACGAGCAAAGATGGGACACGTGTTCCGATGTTCATTGTAAGCAAAAAAGGCTTGGTATTGAATGCGAAAAACCCTACGATTTTACACGGTTATGGTGGATTCAATATTAGTTCGACACCCACTTTCACGGCAAGTTTAATGGCTTGGTTGGAAAAAGGCGGAGTCTATGTATTGGCAAATTTACGCGGCGGAAGTGAGTATGGAGAGAAATGGCATCAGGCGGGCATGAAGCTTAATAAGCAAAATGTCTTTGATGATTTTATTTATGCTGCGAAGTACTTAATCAAACAAAAATATACTTCTGCGTCGTATTTAGCTGCATCAGGTCGTTCGAATGGAGGATTGCTAGTGGGTGCGGTTATCAACCAACATCCTGAATTGTTCGGCGTGGCATTGCCCGGCGTAGGGGTGATGGACATGTTACGTTTCCAAAAATTCACGATCGGTTGGAACTGGATTGCCGATTACGGCTCAAGTGATAATGCGGAGGAATTTAAGGTGTTGTATAGCTATTCACCTTTACACAACATTGAGGCAAAAGCCTATCCTGCGACTTTGATTACAACTGCGGATCACGATGATCGCGTGGTTCCTGCACACTCATTTAAATATGCGGCAACTTTGCAAGCTAAAAACACGAGCAAGAATCCGGTGATTATTCGAATCGATACAAACAGTGGACATGGATCGAGTAATACGGCGAAATTGATTGAATTGACTGCGGATATGTACGCCTTTGCTTGGGCGAATATGGGTAAATAAAAAACCCCGAACGTATGTTCAGGGTTTTATCTTAGGAGGAAAGTATAACCCCAGGCTTTAGCCTGGGGAAATGGACTAATCAACCTTAACTCGTCTTACAGCTCCGTCGGTGCCTTGGCTCACGCGGATAAAATAGACTCCAGCACCTGCTTTTTTGATATCGATTTGTCCCAAGTAATCACCTTGGAAATCTTTGATTTGCTCATTGGCTAATTCTTTGCCGTTGACATCCAAGATAGAAATCGACACATTACCTTTCTCAGGTGCGTTAAATTTCACGCTGATTTTTCCGTTGAACGGTTTGTTGGGCGTAGCTTTTAAGCCATGAATGGTTTTGGAACCTTCTCCTAGAACATCTTTATGGATTTTACGGAAGGCTTTCATGTGATCGCCTGGGCCATCAAATTCAAATTTGAATTCACGAGGTCCTTGGATATTTTCTGATATGATGTTACCAACTTTATCTCCTTTGCGAAAAATCATAACACGTTTTTCTTGACCCGGAGTGGGGGAACCGGCGTGGCGTTCAATGATAACATCACCGCCTTTCAGTTCTTTTTTATTCACGTCCATGCGAATGATTTTCTTTCTGTCTCCAGAAATTTTCACATCGATATCAAGCGAGTCCGAAAGCTTTTTGATTTCGCCTTCCACCTTGCTGATGTCGGAAAAGTGGCGCTCAATAACTTTTTGTTTACCGTTGTCATCAACAACAATTTTGATGGTTGCTTCTTGTTTTTCTTGAGCCCAAGCTGTTGTACTCGCGAAGGCCAAAGCGGCCGTTAGGATTAAATATTTCATGCGCTATTTTTTTAATGCGGAGCAAACTTACGAAATGCCTTTGAATCTTGTTTGTTAAGAAGTGTTAAGAGCTCTTTTATCCTTCCCGCATTTTTCTACATTTGTAATTCGATTTTTATCATAAAATGACTCAAAAGAAAATACGCTTGATTATTGGCTTGATGACCCTCGCATTGCTGGGGCTCATTGCTTTTCAGGCATATTGGCTCGGATTCATGCTCGAAACCAAAAAGGAACAGTTCGCATCCGACGTACAAGATGGTTTGGCACAGGTGGTTCGTAAACTCGAGAAACAGGAGCTGGTGATGCTTGCTCAAAGGCAGCAGACTTATGAAACCCAACAAAAAAAATTAAAAGAGTTGTCTGCCAAATTAGCTTCTGAGAAAAATCCGGAGTTTGTCCCTCCTCCCCCCGTAGAAAGTAAAATTGCAGAATCATTTATTGGTCCAGATCCTTCTCAACGGAATGGATTAGGCGCCATTCACAATGAGGTTCGCTCAGATATTATGTTTGTTCGGAAATCATTTATGCTTCCCAATGGGCAGATTGCTGAAATAACGGAAGAATACCAAGTCAATGTGGATCCGGAGCAGGATATTCAACGACGAATGCAAGAGGACCAACAATTGACCGAGATGTTGAACGGTATACCGGCTAAAAAAAGCGTTAATCGTCAAAAAAAACGTCGGCATATTTTTCATACTCCTGTACGAAAGGATAATTCATTATCTAAAAAAGAACGCCGAGCTATCGGAAAGGCAATTAATCAATTTGCAAAAACAGAAGTTGACAAGGTCATTCAAAAAACTGCCATGGCGAAGGAAGTCTTTTCTGATTATTTGTTCAAAGAACGCCCAATTCCGCAACGTGTTGAGCCGCATTACATCGATAGTATGTTACGCAAAGAATTAGCCGCGAAACATATTCAATTGCATTATGCCTTTGGGATTGCTCCGCAAGCACCCAAACGAGCGAAAGATTGGATTTTTGCTTCCAATGCAAGCATTAAAAAACATACGCCACAATTCATGGCGGCACTTTTCCCCAATGACCTGCATGCCTCGGGTCAATTTTTGCATGTGTACTTTCCTGACTCGATGGGCTTCATTTGGCAAACGATGGGAGTGAATTTATTGGGCTCCGCGATCTTGCTTTTCATCATGGTCGGCTGTTTTTACATCGCCATGATGACCATCCTCAAGCAAAAGAAATTGGCCGAAATCAAAAATGATTTCATCAATAACATGACCCATGAATTCAAGACGCCCATTTCGACGATTTCCTTGGCTACGCAACTGATTCAGGAAGATGCTAGTGTGCATGACAATGGAAGTATTCAACGCTATTTGGGGATTATTAAGGATGAAAATGTTCGCTTAGGCCAACAAGTTGAGCGCGTTTTGCAAACAGCTCAAATGGAACGGGAAGAAATTGTGTTGAAGAAGAAAAAAGTCAATATGCATGAGCTGATTCAGCAGGTTATTGAGATGAACCAACCGATGTTGATGGCCAAAAATGGGGTGATTCATACTGCATTTTCAGAACAGCCGGGAGATTTATTGATCGATGAAGTTCATATGAGTAATGTGATAAACAATCTGATAGATAATGCGGTTAAATACAGCGCTGAGGCTCCCGAGATTACGATTGAAACAAAAGCTATAGATTCGGTTTTTGTTATTTTAGTGACCGATAAGGGTATTGGGATGAAAAAAGAGGTTTTAACCCAAGTTTTTGAACCCTTTTATCGGGTACCTACAGGCAATGTGCACAATGTCAAAGGCTTTGGCTTGGGATTGAGTTATGTGAAGAAAATTGTTGAAGCACATGGAGGAACCGTCCAAGTGAAAAGTCAATTAGGAAAAGGAAGTACATTCGAAATTACGATACCTTATGGCAACTAATCCTCAAATTTTATTGGCAGAAGATGACCCTAATTTGGGTCTATTGTTAAGTGAATTTTTAAAGAAAAAGGGCTATGATGTTATTTGGGCGCATGATGGAGATCAGGCCTTGGACTTTTTCGTCAAGGGAACATTTGATCTTTGCGTTTTTGATGTCATGATGCCTAAAAAAGACGGCTTCTCTTTGGCCAAAGATATTCGCGCCACTCATTTAGATGTGCCCATTATTTTTTTGACAGCCAAATCCATGGAGGAAGATACTTTGCAAGGCTTTAAAGTGGGGGCGGATGATTACTTGACCAAACCTTTTTCCATGGATGTGCTCGTGGCGCGCATGGAGGCCATTCTGCGTCGAAGCCATTCGGATAAATCTTTACCGGCTTTGGCTGATGAAATTCAATTAGGTGATTTTACCTACTTTCCAGCAAAAATGCGCTTAGTTTTTCAAGGGAACGAACAAAAGTTTACTCCCAAGGAAAACGAGCTTATGAAGTTGTTGTGTGAGAATTTAGGCCGACCAGTTAGTCGGTCCTATGCACTGAAATTGATTTGGGGAGATGATACCTATTTCAATGCGCGCAGCATGGATGTATACATGACGAAGCTCCGCAAATTGTTAAAAGAAGACCCTCGCGTACAATTATTGAATTTGCACGGCGAGGGTTTCCGATTGAGTGTGGACTAGTTGATGTGCGTATAGCCCGTATAAGGAACCAAAACAGCCGGAATCTTGATTCCATCCGGTCCTTGGTTATTTTCCAAAATTGCAGCCACAATACGAGGCAATGCTAATGCCGAACCGTTCAAGGTGTGGCATAGAATGGATTTCCCATCAATCTTCGTACGTAATTTTAAGCGATTTGCTTGGTACGTTTCAAAGTTGGAAACCGAACTCACTTCCAGCCAGCGTTCTTGTGCCGCCGACCAAACTTCCATGTCGTAGGTCAACGCAGATGTAAAGCCCATATCCCCACCACAAAGTCTTAAGACACGGTAAGGCAATTCTAATTTTTGTAGAATGCTTTGCACATGCAAGGACATTTCTTCTAGGGCAGCGTATGAATTTTCAGGTTTTTGAATCTGTACAATTTCAATTTTGTCGAATTGATGTAAGCGATTCAAGCCACGTACGTGTGCGCCCCATGAACCCGCTTCCCGACGGAAACAAGGCGTATGGCCTACGTTTTTGATGGGTAATTCTTTCTCATTGACAATCACGTCACGGTACAAGTTAGTAATAGGTACCTCCGCCGTTGGGATTAAATACAATCCTTCTGCTTGAGTAACATACATTTGACCTTCCTTGTCAGGCAATTGTCCCGTGCCAAATCCTGAATCTTCGTTGATCAAGATAGGAGGTTGAATTTCGTAATAGCCAGCCTTGATTGCTTCATCCAAGAAGAAGTTGATCAATGCACGCTGCAAACGTGCTCCTTTTCCTTTATATACTGGAAATCCTGCACCGGTAATTTTATTGCCTAAATCAAAGTCGATGATATCATAATCTTTAATCAAATCCCAGTGGGGTTTGGCTCCTTCGTTTAAAGTTGGGATAGTCCCCCAGTTTAATACAATTTCATTGTCTTCTGCAACTTTGCCTTCCGGAACAGAACTGTGGGGAAGGTTCGGAAGCGTAACGAGTAAGTCGGTTAATTCTTTCTCCGCGACACGTGCCGCTTCTTCCATAACTTTAATATCACCTTTAAGCGCGGCGGTTTCTGCACGTTTGCCTTCGGCTAATTCTTTCTGTCCTGATTGCATGAGTGCACCGATTTCCTTGGCAGCGGCATTGGATTTTTCCAAAGCCTGTTCTGCTTGTTGGAGCAAGGACTTCCGTTTGTCGTCCATCGCGATGAGTTGGTTCACAATTTCAGCAGCATTAGCTACGTGTTTCTTTGTTAAACCGGCAATCGTAAGTTCCGTATTTGTACGGATAAATGGAATCGTTAACATGGCGTTCGTTTAGAAAAGTCCTTCGTTCAATGCGTTTAATGCATCATTTTTATGTTTGGCATCAACCAAAAGTGAAATATTATGCTCAGAGGCTCCGTAGGAAATCATGCGAATAGGGATGTTTTTGATGGCATCCAAAACTTTGATGGCAATACCTTCTTTGTCAGCCCAGAAATTACCCACGATGCAGATAATTACTTGGTCTTTATCTGGATCTTCTAACTCCGCAAATTCACGCAATTCACGCATGATGGCATCCAAATTCGCGGTTTGATCAATCGTTACCGAAACTGAAACTTCGGATGTTGTGATCATGTCCACGGGTGTTTTGTATTTTTCGAAAATCTCAAATACACGCTTCAAGAATCCATAGGCATTCAACATCCGAGTCGAGTGAATGTAAATGGCCGTGATATTATCTTTAGCAGCGATCGCTTTGATTTCCACATCTGTCGATTTTTCAGAAATCAAGGTACCAAAGGCGCTTGGCTCCATGGTGTTTTTCAAACGTACAGGAACACCTTTGATTTTAGCAGGTGTAATGGTACTCGGGTGCAAGATTTTTGCGCCAAAGTAGGCTAATTCGGCAGCCTCTGCGAATGATAATTCCCGAATCGGGAAGGTATTTTTCACGATGCGCGGATCATTATTGTGCATCCCGTCGATGTCCGTCCAGATTTGAATTTCTTCGGCTTGAATAGCCCCACCGATTAATGAAGCAGTATAGTCGGAACCTCCACGTTTTAAGTTGTCAACTTCGGCGGCTGGATTGCGGCAAATGAAACCTTGTGTGATGAAGATTTGCTTGTCTTTGACAGGTGCTAAGGTGGCTGCTAATTTCGATTCGATTTCGGTCATAACAGGCTCGTTGTCAGCATCGATCACCATAAAGTCTAGAGCAGGTAGCAACGTTGAGTTTACCCCTTCTTCTTGCAAGTAGGCCTCGAAAATTTGAGTCGATAACAATTCGCCCAAAGCGACCATTTCCTTCTCTTGTTTCACGGTGTAGGGTACCGTCGAGATCAGGCTGTCGATGAACGTAAATTCCTTCGTAACGATTGCTTGACCTTTCGCAAGACCCGCAGGTGTTTGGTAAAGCTCGGTTAAAAAGGCATCGTAATGCGCACGTAAATCAGCCGCTTTGGTTTTCGCCTCCGCTTGATTTTGTGCGATTAATGATTCTGAAATGGATAACAATGCATTCGTGCTACCTGATAATGCAGATAAAACAACAATTTTAGGTTTGCCGTCCTCGGTAATAAGTTGACGAATCGATTGCATTCTTTCTGGCTTTCCTACGGATGTACCGCCAAATTTCCAAACTTGCATAGTAGTATATCTTAATTAATTGCTAACATTTTAATGGCAGTAATGGCTGCCTCATCTCCTTTATTGCCGTGTTTTCCGCCTGCGCGATCCATAGCTTGTTCTTGGTTGTTTGGCGTTAATACGCCAAAAATAACCGGTTTATTGTATTTCAAGCTCACATTTGTAATGCCATCCGCAACAGCTTGACAGATGAAATCGAAATGGCGTGTTTCGCCTTGAATCACACAGCCAAGACATATCACTGCATCGATGTCTGCTTTCTCGGCCATCTTTTGTGCTCCCAAGCTTAATTCAAAACTGCCTGGAACCTGAACACTAACGATGTTTGCTTCTTGTACCCCATATTTCAATAGTGTATTGAAAGCTCCCGTGTACAATGCTCCGGTGACTTCCGTGTTCCATTCTGCGACTACGATAGCGAAACGTTTTTGCGTAACGTCAGGTAGGTTGGCGGTACTAAAATCACTTAAGTTTTTTAAGGCTGATGACATGGTAAAGGGGCTAAAACAAGAGGGGATAAAAGCTGCTGCTCTTATCCCCTCCTGACAATTTCGTAACTTTATTATTCAGAGATAGAGCTTTCCAAAAGCGCTTTATATTTCTTCGCTGGAATTGCCTCAGCAGATTCTGGATATTTCTCCGTGATTGCTGTATAGGTATCCAAAGCTTCTTTCGATTGTTTATTTGCTTCGTATGCGTTAGCAAGTTTCAACAAATAACCCGGTGAGAAGAATTTATTTGATTTATAGTCGGCCGCTTTCGCGTAATATTCAATTGCCTCAGCATAGGATTTCTTTTCTGAATATGCATCGCCTATTAACGAATACGCACGTGCTTGAACCAATAAATCGCCGCTGCTGAAATTTTTCAATTTCTCAATGGCATTATCGAATTTACCCTGTTTCAACAAAGTAATACCTAAATATAAGTCTGCTAAATTTTGCGTATTTCCACCAAATTCATCCGAAACTTTCGCTAAGTCTTTCGAAGCAGCAGCTAATGAATCGGATTCAAATGCGTAAACAGCCTTGTATAATTTCTTTTCACCTTCAGCATCTTGCGTGTTTTGGTACCATTGAAAACCAAAGTACCCCACGATAATCGCTACTGCAACCACGGCAGCTCCTATAATTGATGATTTATTTTGATCAAAAAATCCAGTGACTTTTACTAATTCTTGTTGAAGCGCTTCTGGGCTTTCAATGATTTCAATGGATTCGTTTACTTCTTTCTTCTTTGCCATAAAATTATAATGCTTTGATGCTCTTGCTAGTTTATGTTACTAGCCAAAGGACTGCAAAATTATAAAATCTCTTCTATTTTTATCAATTTTAAATGAATCTTTTGCGTTTTATTTTAGAATTTGTTGAGTAAATTGAAGTAAATCTTCCTTTATCCTTTGTAAACCTCATTAATCGAATGGCCTTTAACCGCGCGGACCAAATAAAGAAATTAACAGAGCCTTTTGATTTGTGTATTATCGGAGGTGGCGCGACGGGTGCAGGCGTTGCATTGGATGCTACACTGCGTGGTTACCGGGTGCTATTAATCGAGAAAGGTGATTTTGCCTGTCAGACATCCTCAAAATCAACCAAATTAGTTCATGGGGGGGTACGTTATTTGGAACAGGCGTTCAAGAAATTGGATTGGCAACAGTTCAAGATGGTCTATAAGGCCTTGCATGAGCGTAGAATCCTTTTGCAAAATGCTCCTTATTTAGCGCATCCACTAGCTTTATTGACGCCTTGCTATTCCTGGTTTGATCGAATTTATTATCGAGTTGGGATGTGGTTATACGATCGCATCGCTGGCCATACAAACTTGGAACCTAGCCGAGGTTTAGGTCCCAAGCAAATGCGTGAATTAAGTCCGGCAATTTCGTTGGACCATGTGCGTGGAGGTGTTTTGTATTATGATGGCCAATTGAATGATGCACGATATGCGCTAGCTATTTTACAATCTGCGGAAGCAGCTGGAGCATGTGTATTGAACTATGCGGAATTAACAAGATTTGTACATGCTCCTAAGAGTTTAAAAGTGAAGGAGGTTTGCTTTCAAGATGTCATTTCTGGTGAAGCTTATCAAATAGCTGTGAAGGCCGTTGTCAATGCAACAGGGCCTTTTACGGATGCGATTCGTGCGATGGCAAATCCTAAAATGAAACCTCGTATGAAGGTGAGTCGGGGAGCACATATTGTATTGCCTGCCTCTTTTTGGCCTGGTAAAACAGCCTTATTGATTCCAAAAACGGATGATGGGCGCGTAATTTTTGTAATACCATGGCGAGATTATGTCTTAGTGGGAACCACCGACGAGCCTGATACCTTATGTGAAAACCCACCGATCTTGTCGGAGGAAATCGATTACCTGCTCGATTATTTTAATCGCTATGCTTCTGGAAAAGCCTCTCGGTCAGATGTTACCTCAACTTTTGTGGGTCAAAGACCTTTGCTGCAGGCGGCCTTAGATGCTGCCATGGCTTCAGATACTAAATCATTAGTACGTGATCACGAAGTGGAGTTGGATGGTCGGAGTAAATTGGTCAGCATTTTGGGGGGAAAATGGACCACATATCGGGTGATGGCAAAGGATACGATGGATGTGTTGGAACGCGAGGTATTCCACCAAGTTCCCAAGTACTGTTTAACGGCTACATATACTCTATCAGGGGGGGACGAATCTTTGAGAGAGCAATTTTTCCAAAATGCTATTGCATTGTCATTACCAGTATCCACACAACATCATTTGTGGGAAACCTATGGCTCAAACAGTTTTGCTTTGCTTCAAGGGGATATCCAATTGTTGCATCCTGAGTTGCCTTATTTGCATGCTGAAATTGACTATTTGAAGCAAAATGAAATGGCGACTAGTTGGGATGATGTCTTGCTCCGCCGCTGGGGGATTGCTTTACGTAACCAGGGCCTAAGTGAGGAAATTAAGGCCATAAAAAAAGAGGCTTTCGCCTCTTAATTAATATTCGTCTTCGTTGAAGAAGAAGTCATCCTTTGTAGGATAATCTGGCCAAATTTCTTCGATGCTTTCGAAGGGTTGTCCGTCGTCTTCTAATTCTTGTAAGTTTTCAACAACTTCTAAGGGAGATCCTGTGCGGATTGCGAAGTCAATTAATTCATCTTTGGAAGCTGGCCATGGCGCATCTTCTAGGTAGGAGGCAAGTTCTAATGTCCAATACATATGTTACGTAATTTTATTATTTCATTTTGATCTGTGTGCAAAAGTAAAATAAAAAAATATTTATAAAAGATTTATTTCTTAAATTTTCGTTAATTATCAAAAAAGCTATTTAATGGCCAATTTAGGCCTATTTTTATGAAAAGAAATTCAAGGATTGCGGTCGAAGTTTGTGCATATTCATTGGAATCTTGTTTGGCGGCTGATCGTGCTGGTGCGGATCGTGTTGAATTATGCGCTTCCCCACATGATGGTGGATGTACGCCGTCTGCAGGGCTTGTTAAAGCTGTATTAGCTGCTACGAGTTTAGAAGTTCATGCCATGTTGCGACCTCGCGGTGGTGATTTCTGTTATGATGCTCACGAGAAGCAAACGATGCTGGTGGAGGCTGATGAACTTATTCGAATGGGTGTTCATGGATTGGTCGTTGGGGCACTTCTTCCCAATGGCGATTTGGATGTTCCATTTCTTCAGGAATTACGAAACAGGGTAGGGGATTTTCCCTTGACTTGCCACCGGGCAATCGATGTGAGTCGGGAACCCGAAGTCGTTTTGGAGCAATTGATTGATTTAAATTTTCAACGCATTTTAACATCGGGCCAAAGGAACAAAGCGCTCGAAGGGATTGGAAATATTGCCCAATTAGTTGCGAGGGCTTCAGGTCGAATTGAAATTATGGCTGGGAGTGGGGTAAATCCACAGAATTGCCGCCAATTTATCGACATAGGAGTTGACGCCGTGCATACCAGTGCACGAACGGTGCGTGATTCAGCCATGGATTATCGCCGACGAGGTATATCGATGGGTGGTTTGGCGGAAGTTTCCGAATTTGAAATACCTTATGCAAGTGAGGCATTAATTCGTGAAACGATACAAGAAGTTCAAGGAGCTTAATAAAGGTCAGTAGTCACCCACTCTTCCTCTGGAAGTCTGTTCAAGGCATAAAGTTTTACGGAATTACGGCGATAGGTAGGTACCTCGAATTCTGTTTCGCTCAGGCCACCGTTTGCATATACATCGACCATGTAATTGAAACGTTCTTCTTCGTTCATCGGGTTATTGGCAGACTCCGTATCTAACGTAATCGTGCTGCCGGGTGAGAATTCTCGTTGGCCTAATTCGTCTGCTGCTTCATAGGTCCCGTCAGATGTTTCAAAATATCCACCAAATTCATCTCCTTCATGTTCAAACCCTGCTGCGATAACTGTTAAGTATAAATTATCGCCTAATTCCTCATCTGTTGAGAATCCGAATTTGACCATGTCGGCCTGCAAGTAAATTCGTTCATTTAAGTAGTTGATGATGATGTTTTGTTCTTTCATCTTCAACTGGTTACTGCTTCCTGTTGAAACAGTCACCAAGATGCGTTTGGCACCTTTAATTTGCTGCGAGTTCAACAATGGCGAAGTCAATGCTTCTGCAATGGCATCATATGCGCGATTTTCGCCACTACCATACGCTGAGCTCATCATGGCTTTTCCAGCATTCGTTAATACTTTTTTCACATCCATGAAGTCCGTATTGATATCGCCTGGTTTCGCAATAACGTCCACAACGGATTTAACCGCTTTGGCCAAAACGTCATCAGCTTTTGAGAAAGCCTCCGACATCGGCAAGTTTTCGTAATGCTCAGCTAATTTATCATTCATGACCACAATCACTGTGTCACAAAATCTTTTTAATGCCTCTACGCCATTTAAAGCGTATTGAATCTTATCGCGGCCTTCCCAGTTGTATGGAGCTGTAACAACCGCAACTGTCAATAAATTTCTTTCTCGAGCGATTTCAGCAATTACTGGCGCTGCTCCAGTTCCTGTACCTCCACCCATTCCCGCTGTGATGAAAACCATTTGAGTTTCATTCGACAACATGTGTTGGATTTTTTCCCGACTTTCCAATGCTGCCAAACGCCCAACTTCAGGATCTGTACCTGCTCCTAGGCCTTGCTGACCTAACTTAATTTTGGTTTGAACAGGATTTGAAGCCAAGGCTTGAGAATCCGTATTGCAAATAACGAGGTCAGCCCCCTTAATTTCCATTTCCTGCATGTGCTTCACCGCATTGGAGCCACCACCACCTATACCAACTACTTTGATGATTGATTTGAAGGTGTTTTCTGGGATTATTTCCATGTTGTGTTCGTAAAATGAAGGATTAGTCGTATTCATAAGGGTGTCGGGTAATTCAATTTGTTGCAAAAATAATCAAAAAGAGGAGAAATTAATTATTTCCCCAGCGCCATTCATTACCGAGTTCTAATTCGTGACGTAAGTTTTGTTTAATGAAGAAATCGCGCGTTGAATAAAAGTCCAATTTCCTCGCTGGAAATGTGTTAGTATTCCCCAATGCATATAAGAGCATGGATGTGTATTTGACATTGTTTTCCATCTCTTTTTTGTTTACGAGACTGAAAACATCGCAATTTGCATGATAGCAATCTAATACGGAACGGCTCAATTTTCCTACGGGGTCAGCGGCAGGAATCCCTTCCATTAGAAAGGCTTGGTTGTCAGAATGCAAGCCTGCAGCATTGTGTAATTCATTGGCAAAACTTGGGTCAATGGCTTTAATTTTATTACCAATTTCTTTCAATAATGGCATCATCTCATCACGACCTCCTCCATTAAATCCATGAACGTCATTTGCCATGTCTAAATTAATCATATATACGATTTCATCTATTTCCCCCGTTTTTTTAGCGCGTTCAATGTAAGCTTTGGAGCCTAAAAGCCCTTCCTCTTCACCCATGAATGCTACAAACTCGATAGTTCGTTTGCTCTTTAATCCCAAGGCTTTGAAAGTTCTAGCAATATCAATCACCGAAAATGATCCGATGCCATTATCGATTGCCCCCGTCGCTAAATCCCAAGAATCTAGGTGACCACCGATGATAATTTTCTCATGACGTAAATGTCGGCTTTCCCCTTTTAAGGTTGCCACCACATTGCGCGCTTTGATCGGTTGGCTTACATTATGCATTTCAATCATGCTCAATAAACCGGGTTGGTCAACAAGCCATTTTCTGATTTCTGTGCCACTTTCCAACGAAATACAAACCGCAGGAATGGAAATTAAATTTCCCGTTACTGACGCCGTACCTGTTAATAATACTTGGCCTTTTACTGTATTGACGAAAATTACGCCAGCCGCTCCGTATTTGATGGCTAAAGCTGTTTTTTCGGAACGGTGTAGGTTTTTGCTTCCGGCTGGGGCGTCGATGAGTCCGATATTTGCTAAGGCGATTTTACCTTTGACTAAGTCTTTTTTCGCTGCAAAATCAGCGTCTAAGCCATTTCCACAATCCACAATTTGTCCTTGGATTTTCGATTCCACGGGCGTTAACGCGAGTGAAACGACAGGAATTTCGCGGAAGTCATCCGATTTGGGTGGTGCTACGGATAAAGTAACCGTATCGCGTGCCCATGCTTCTACTTGAAATCCTTGGTATTTGGTATCCCGAAAGCCATATTTCTTAAATAATTGAAAAGCAAACTCTTCTGCTTTTTTGCCATTTTCGCTACCTGTTAGTCGGTGGCCTATGGTTGAGCATGCCGAACCCAAACTCGAATAGGCCTGTGAGTTCGCATCTACTTCTTCTTTGATTCGCTTGAACACAGATTCTAACGATTCTTCTCCTACTAAAGGGATTGCATTGGTAAATCCTACAAATGTTAATGCGGTTAAACAGAATAGTATAGTTTTTTTCATTGTTGATGGTTTGTGAGGCATATCTTATGCTGAAAATTACTTGATTTCGCAGAATTAAACAAGAAGAATTAAGGAAGCGGACAAGGATTTTTAGGGTCCGAATTGCGCGTCAACCATTTGCACCAAAATTCCTTTTCTTTTGCCGGAATTTCTTTGCCTTGGTAATAGGATTTGATTCGGTTGGTTGCGACATCTAATTGGTCCTTGTCTAAGTCAATTAGAACTTCTAACACGATACAGCGATTTGCAATTTGTGCATCTGTTAAGCCTATTTTCTGTAGCCCATATTTGATCCCCGCGATGCGCTCCGGACTGAATTTTCGGGCCCGACTAGAAAACAGGGTCGACATCAACGTATTTTCAGCTACTTGTCGCACGGTAACGGAGTCATTCGATTTACGGAAGTTGGCCAAGTTGTTAATAAAGTGATCAAACAAGGGGTTATTATTATCGAGCATTACTTTTCGAATTAACAAAAAACCCAATTCTGTTTCATATTTCTCTTTGGGTAACGCTTCAGTGAGTTGTTGGACGATTTCAATGTTTTGAACCGTGTCTAAGGTCATACGTGTGAAATTGGCTAAACCGAGCATCTCATCGAATTCCCTACTGCCTTGTTGGTATTTTTTCAAGATTGCTTCATCGCGCTTTAGCGGGTCTATTGCTTTTTGAAGCGTAGTAAGAATTCCATCAACGGTATTCAATTCATCACCCATGGTTTGAACATCCCAAGGTTTTCCCTCTGGGCTTAGCATGACGAAGCTGGGGGTTGAAGGAACATATACTTTTTGTTTCCGCAAGAACAATCCGTTTTCTCGTTTGCTGATGTCAAGCTGGTAGGCAAGGACGTTTTTATCGAGGAATTGTTTGATTTTTGGGTTTTTTAGCGTCACATCATAAGCCATGCAATGTGAGCAATTAGGTAGAAATACTTCGAAGAAAATAGGTTTGTTCTCTTTTTTCGCTCGAGCAAAAATGGCGTCAAAGCTCTCTAAGGGTTTGAACGATGGGTTCTGTGCTTTAGTCGAAAAACTAATGAATGTGCTTATTACGAAGGCGAATAGAATTCTCATGCAGGTTCTTTTTTTCAAAAATACATTATCCTCCCCAATTTTCCCTATCTAAACTTCGATAGGCAATCGCTTCACTTATATGTTCCAAGTTTATATGCTTACTTCCTGCTAAATCTGCAATGGTACGGGCCACTTTGATGATGCGGTCATAAGCGCGTGCTGAAAGGGATAATTTATTCATAGCTGTTTTTAAGTGTAATTCGGAATGTTCATCCAATGCACACATATCTCGAATCATCCCTCCATCCATCATGGCATTCGTTTGAATCAGGGAGTATTTTTCAAAGCGGTTTTCTTGAATTTTTCGCGCACGAAAAACGCGGTCATGGATGTGTTGGCTCGATTCATTGGTGGTCTGTTTGCGCATTTCTTCAAATTGAATGGGAAGAATCTCAATATGCAGGTCAATCCGGTCTAATAAGGGTCCTGATATTTTATTTAAGTAGCGCTGGACAACTTCTGGCCCACAAGTACAATCTTTCGTGGGGTGATTGTAATAGCCACAAGGGCAGGGGTTCATGCTAGCAATTAGCATAAAGTTGGCCGGAAATTCGACCGCATAGCGAGCTCTTGAAATGTTTACAATGCGATCTTCCAGGGGCTGTCGCATGACTTCAAGGGCATGTTTGGAAAATTCAGGAAGCTCGTCGAGGAATAATACGCCGTGATGTGCTAATGTAATTTCGCCGGGTTGTGGATTTGAACCGCCGCCGATTAATGCTGTAGCTGAAATGGTATGATGCGGAGAACGGAAGGGGCGATCGGCTAGTAAGGATTGTCGGAAACCCAACTTCCCAGCAATGGAATGTATGATGGTTGTTTCCATAGCTTCTTGAATACTGAGCGGGGGTAGGATACTCGGAATACGTTTCGCGAGCATCGTTTTTCCGGCACCCGGTGGGCCAATAAGGATTAGGTTATGGCCTCCCGCAGCTGCGATTTCAAGTGCTCTTTTGGCCATATCCTGCCCCTGAACTTGTGAAAAATCGAGCTTGTGAACACTTGATTCGCGCTCGTGCTGTTTAACTTGTATGGGTTTGTGAAAGGATTTTCCGCGCAAAAATTGGACGGTTTCTTGCAGCGTTTCCATCCCAAAAACTTCCATGTTTTCCACATAAGCCGCTTCGTGGGCATTTTCTAGTGGTAAGATTATTTTGCGAATGCCATTGTTTCGGGCTTCCATGGCAATAGGCAATGCCCCTTTGATGGGTCGAAGGATGCCATCAAGCGCTAATTCACCCATGATTACATATTGTTCTAAATCGGGAAGGAAGATTTGCTCGGAAGCTTGAATGACCGACAGGGCTATGGCTAGATCGTAGGCGGATCCTTCTTTGCGCACATTGGCAGGAGCGAGATTGATGACAACTTTTCTTCGGGGGAAGAAACAGCCCATTTGTTTCATGGATGATTCCACCCGAAGAATGGCCTCTTTGATCGTAGAGTCAGGAAGTCCTACTAAATGACATTTGCTCCCTTGTCCCACATGGGTTTCAATGGTAATGAGCGACGCGTTTATTCCAAAAACGGAACAGCCATAGGTTTTTGCTAGCATGGTTTTTTTTGACCAAAACTAGCTGATTTCAATACTGAAAAGGATTAAATCTGTCCAAGAACTTGGACATTTTCATTATTTACCAAGAACTTGATTTTTGTGCCAAACGGCAAAGCGAAATTATTGGGAATGTGACCCGCAGGGAAATCAAATGCGATGGGATAATCGGTCCCTGCGCAATGTTCCAATACGAGTTCTTCCACAGTTTTTCCAATTTCTAATTTGGCCTCATCGCAATCGGTAAATCCACCGATGATCAAACCTTTTAACTTAGCAAAGTAGCCGGCACGTTTGAGTTGGACCAACATCCGATCTACGTGGTACAAGCGTTCACCAACCTCTTCAATGAATAGGATTTTCCCCTTGGGATTAGGGAAGCTTTCTGAGCCAATGAGGTGGGCCAATAAAGATAAATTCCCCCCGACAATCGTGGCTGTAGTTTCACCTGCACGGTTGGCCTCATGAGATGGAATTTGTATATGCGTTTTCCCTTTAAAAAGGAGTTGGTGCAAGGACTCTAAGGCTTCATCACCGCCTTTTTGGCAGAAATTATTTGGCATAGGGCCGTGAATGCCCGCAATCTTTAACTGGTCTATGTGGCATAATAAAGCCGTGATGTCTGAAAAGCCGACCAACCATTTAGGTGATTCTGTATACCGAGAAAAGTCCAAAGTGTCTAAAAAACGACTGCTGCCATAACCCCCACGCAGAGGGAAAATAGCTTTAATGCTAGGATCGTCCAAGACATGTTGCATGTCGGCCCGACGTTGCTCGTCGGTGCCCGCCAAGCCAAAGTGTTTGGCAAGAAAATTCTCTGCAAAAACGACTTCTAAACCCCAGGATTCCAATACTTCAATGCCCTTTTTCCATTGGTTGGAACTAGGCGGAGAAGCTGGGGAAACGATGGCAACGCGGTCACCATTTTTTAGAAGAGCGGGAATCTGCATGTAGTGCGTATTGGGTTGAGCTGCAAATATGTCCTTTTTTTTCGTCAAAGGAAAGTCAGAAATTTTGTAATATTGTAAAAAAAAGCGGCTTGACTTCCACACGTTCTTTAGATTTAGTACATCCTTGTTACAATCCTCACACGGGTTGGGCGGAAGATTTGCTGCATTATTTTCTGGAATTCAAGAAGCAATTACCAGCCGATCAGCCCGTATCGGTTTATTTGGTCAATGATGGAAGTTCGCAGGGAATTCAGGCCTCTGATTTAACTTTGCTGAGACAAGGTATCGGGTCTTTTTATTATCTTGATTTGCCCAAAAATGTAGGTAAGGGTGCAGCTTTACGCGAGGCTGTAAAGGAGACGAAAGGGGATTTAATCATTTATACGGATGCGGATTATCCTTACAGATTGGAAAACGCACTTGAAATGTATCGCCGCTTAGCTACGGGAAATGTGGATGTGGTGGTGGGTGTACGTGACGAGCAATATTATGATTCATTGCCGCTACGCAGAAAGATTTTTTCCTTGAGTTTGAAGTTGATGAACTACCTTTTTTTTCCCCGCTTGAAAGTCAAGGATACGCAATCCGGGTTAAAAGGCTTTAATCAGCGTGGAAAGGAAATGTTTTTAAAGACTCAAATCTCAGCCTTTCTGTTTGATATGGAATTCTTGGTTTTGGTGAGTCGCTCCAAAGACATTCGTTTTGAATGGATTTATGTGCAGTTACGGGATGGGATTCAATTTTCGAGCATGAAATTCAAGACGATTTTGACGGAGTTATTTAATTTTTCATCGATTTTAATTCGCCGCTTAATCTAAGTCTATGCGCCCGCAAATCATGATTACCTTAGATGTAGAGGAGTGCGATATTCCCACGGAATATGGCTATGATTTACCTTTGGAGGAACAATTGTTGGTTTCGCGCAAAGGGGTAGCGGCATTCATGCATTTGATGGATCGCTATGAAATCCCCGTGACGATATTTTGTACGGGCGTATATGCGGAGGCGAACGCGGAATGGATAAAGGCATTACATCCCCGGCATGCGCTAGCCTCACATGGATATTACCATGGGCATTTCGACCCGAAGACGGATTTAAAGTCGTCCAAAGATTTACTAGAAAAGCTTAGCGGAAAACCTATTTACGGCTTTCGGATGGCGCGCATGCAATATGTTCCCGAGGAAGAAATTGTGAAGGCTGGCTATGCCTACCATTCTTCCCTGAATCCGACTTGGATTCCTGGTCGATATGATCACCGCGATAGGCCGATGAAAGCTTTTTTTGAAAAGGGGCTTTGGCAGGTTCCGGCATCAGTTACGCCGCAGTTTCGAATACCCTTGTTTTGGTTGGCCTTCAAAAACTTTCCACTCTTTTTATACAAGTATCTCACGCGCGCTTCCTTGCGAAATGGCTATTTGAATTTGTATTTCCATCCTTGGGAATTTACGAATTTGGATGCTTATCCCTTGCCGGGTCATGTGAAGCGTGGACATGAGGGGGGATTACTGGAGAAAATGGAGCGATATTTACGCTGGTTGAAGTCGGAGAACTTAGGCGATTTTATAACAATGGATACTTATGTCGGTCAAATCAGTCAATCGTAATCCTTGGTATGCGCGATTCTATGTCTTACTCTTCATTTGGGTAGGAGCGGGAATTTTTACGGGTTGGAAGCAGTATTCACTTTCGGAGGTAAACTCGCACATCAATAATTTTCAAATTTTTCGGTCGAGTTTTGGGCATTTTGTTCAAGGTATGCATTTGTATCCCTTGTATCCAAAAGAGTATTTTGATCTGTACTTATATGGGCCCGCCTTTGCGATTTTGATGGCACCCTTTGCCTATTTGCCATTGGGCTGGAGTGTGGTTGTTTGGAATGCGTTGAATGCGGGGATGTTGTTTGGGGCGGTATGGAATTTACCTATAGGCCAAAAGCAGCGTGCCTGGATATTATGGATTAGTCTGAATTCCACGATTACGGCGCTGTTGAATACGCAGTTTCATGCATTATGTGTGGCGATGATTTTGTGGAGTTATATTTTCATGCAAAGAGGCAAATTAGGCTGGTCGGCCTTGTTAATTGCCTTAGGTGTATTCATTAAGTTTTATGGCATTGTAGGATTAGTATTTTTCTTTTTCACCAAAGAACGTTTTCGCTATGCGGCTTATTTGCTATTTTGGTTTGTAGCGGTTTTTCTTTTTCCCTTTCTATTTGGCGGTTGGGAATATACTTGGCAATGTTATCACGAGTGGATGGAGGTTTTGTCGCACAAAAATACCTTGAATGTAGACATCCGAAATTTACGAACTGATGTATGTGTAATGGGGATGTTCCGACGGATTACGGGGGATGGTACCTTGTCGAATATGTTGTTTTTGATTCCATCCCTGCTGCTTTCGGCATGGGTATATTTTCAGCCGAAGAAATGGTTTCATGTGGATTTTCAGTTGCGCTTGTTGGCCTTGGTGTTGATCTATTTAATGTTGGCCAGCACTGGCACAGAATCTCCTACCTTAATTATGGCATTCCCGGGTGTAGGACTTTGGTTTGTGTTGGGAGAAAAGTCGCGCGCGCGCTGGGTGATGTTTGTAATCACTCTGTTGATTTCGAGTTTTTCACCGACAGATTTGTTTCCTAGGTTTTTGCGTGAGGCATATGTGAATCGCTATGCATTAATGATACTGCCTTTATTTGTCGTGTGGCTGAGCTTGTTGTGGGATTTGCGCAAGCCTTTGCAGGAGGATTAGAGGAAGATTACTTCTTGGATGACGGTTTTGCCGGCATGTTTATTAATTAATTCAATCATTTTTTGTTTCGCCATGAGGAGTTCCTTTTTCAGTGGGGCTGAGTCGATTTGCAGGTATAATTTCTGGTTTTTCGCGTAGACTTTGGTGGTTCTGGCGGCGATGGGTTTACCCATGATTTCAGCCCAATTTGCCTCGATGGATGTTTCATCGAACTGATTTTGCAATTTGTAGACGCGTAAGAGTGCATCAATCGCTTCTTTCAGCGGTTGGCTTTCATTTTTGCGTGTTGCAGCGCGGGGACCTTTGGGGCTAAAAGGGGAGTCCATGGGTAAAAGTTACAGAGTACAAATGTATGGGATTTTAGTACTTTATGGCGTGTAAATAGGTTTAAATTAATTTTTTTTGATTTTTTTTTAAAAAAATAATTCTCAAAAAAGTACCTAATAAAGGGGGGATTTTTGGATAAAATATCAAGATAATACAATAGCGTTGTGGGATAGGTGGGTATTTTGTGAAGGGGGGACAATTGTATGTGTACAAATTAATTGAGAATTCTATTACTTTTGCCTTTACCGAAAAAAGTTGTGGAGTCAAAAGCTATGAAAACTACTCCCGCATTTTTCAACAAGTTTTATTAACAAAAAAATAATTCTTTAACCCCAAATTACCAAACTAATGAGTACACAACAACCAAAGCCAGCTGCTAAGCCAGCTGCAACTGAAAAAAAATCAGGTGGAATTTCTGCCGGTTTAATTCTAATTGTTCTTTTTGCCATTGCATTAGC
>JACCDY011133435.1_pt1 | contig 54498 bp, 47 predicted proteins | sample 7446391 | NCBI WGS metagenome assembly JACCDY01 (sample SAMN15323451, study PRJNA562643) | freshwater metagenome | isolation source: river surface water | place: USA:Blue River Watershed | collected 2017-08-18
AACTCAAAAAATACGGCCTGGATGCCCAGACGCTCCAGACCAGGAATCCAGGACTGATCTACTGCTCGGTGACGGGCTATGGGCAGACGGGCCCCAGGGCCCAGGAGGCGGGCTATGACTATGCCCTTCAGGGCCTGACCGGTCTGATGAGCATCACTGGACCAGTCGGTGGCGAACCTCAAACGGTCGGTGTGGCGATTATCGATCTGGTGACGGGCCTCTATGCAGCGCAGGCGATCTCGGCGGCCCTGGTCCGTCGGCAAACCACGGGACAGGGCGCCATCTTGGACTGCTCACTGCTGGACTCTGGCCTGTCGATTCTGGCCAACCAGGCCAGTGGGTACCTGGTGGCAGGACAGGTGCCCAAGGCCATGGGCAATGCGCATCCCAGCATCGTGCCTTATCAGGTCTATGCGACCGCTGACGGGTTTATGGTCTTGGCGGTGGGCAACGATGGCCAGTTCCGATCCATGGCCAGAGCGATTGGACGGCCTGAGTTGGCGCTTGATGATCGCTTTGCCACCAACCCAGCGCGTGTGAGCAATCGTGATGCCCTGAATCACATCTTGGAGCCTTTGTTTGCGGGGTCCTCCAAGTCTCATTGGACCGATTTGTTTAGACAAAACGGGGTCCCGGCGACCCCGGTGCAGAACGTGGCAGAGGTTTTTCAGGATCCCCAGGTCTTGGCCAGGGGGCAGGTGATCCATCACGAATCGATCGGTCTGAAGACCTTGGGGTCCCCGGTCTTGTTCGAGGGCCAGCGTCTGGCCAGTCCGCTGCCCCCTCCTGCGCTTGGTCCAGTGATCGACGAGCAGGTGACTGGGTTCGAGGGGATGGCTGCGTCAGTACCCAAGGGCTGCAATGGATCGCATTGATTGTGTGGTGGTGGGGGCGGGGGTGATCGGACTGGCCATCGCCCGGGAATTGGCCCTGGCCGGCCAAGAGGTCGTAGTCCTGGAGTCAGAGAGTCGACACGGCACTGGCACCAGTTCTAGGAACAGTGGTGTGATTCACGCAGGTCTTTATTACCCGGCTGGGTCTCTCAAGGCTCAGTGGTGTGTTCAGGGCAAGCACCTGCTCTACGACTACGCGGTGTCTCGGCAGGTCGTGCATGCCAACATCGGCAAGCTCATCGTGGGACAGGCCGATGACGAGCAGGCCTTGGCCTCTATTCAGAAGAAGGCCTTCGCCAATGGGGTAGAGGATCTCACCTGGTTGAGTGCCAGTGAGATACGGGCCTTGGAGCCAGAGCTCTCGGTTCGTCATGCCCTGCTCAGCCCATCGACTGGCATCGTCGATGTTCACAGCCTGATGCATGCGCTGGAAGGTGACTTAACCGATGCAGGTGGCATGGTGGCCGTTCAATCTTGTTTGCTGGGCGCGGAGCAACTGGCCGATCAGACCTGGCAGATACGGGTTCGGGTTGGTGAATCCGGGACTCAGCACCCCGGTGCCGAGGAGCACTTGCTTCAGGCCAGCCTGTTGGTCAACGCCGCTGGACTGGACGCGGACGCTGTGGCCAGTAGGATTGAAGGGACCTGTCAGTCACTGGTACCGCAGACGTATTTTGCCAAGGGCAACTATGCCAGCCTCAGTGGTCGATCACCCTTCAAGCGATTGATTTATCCAGTGCCAGTCCCGGGAGGCTTGGGGACGCATCTGACCTTGGACACCGGAGGTGGGGCGCAGTTTGGCCCAGACGTGCAATGGCTTGGAGCCGTAGATCCTCGGCGGGAGCCCGGCAGCAGTCAGGCCAGCGTGGACTACCGGGTGGACCCAGCCAGGCTCGATGGCTTTGCCAGAGATGTCGCTCGATGGTGGCCAGGCCTCAGTCGAGACAGGCTCGTACCGGGCTATGCGGGGGTTCGGCCAAAGATCGCGCCACTAGAGGCCCCTCCAGCAGATTTTATGGTCCTAGGTCCAGCCGACCATGGTCAGGCTGGGCTGGTTCAGCTGTTTGGGATGGAGTCGCCGGGCCTAACCGCCTGCCTGGCCATCGGGCAGGCGGTTCGCCAGAGACTGCAGGACTAGCTGGTCGAGGACTGGGTGACGTCGGGCGGTTGGTTGCGACGCAGCCACTGAAGACTCAAGGCCAGCACGAACCCAGCCAGGCCTGCCACATCACTCTGGACGCCTGGGTAGGTCAAGGCCAAGCCCGACAGAATCATCAGCCAGCGCTCCAGCAGATTGGTCTTGCGGATAAACCAACCCTGTAGACCGCCTGCTAGGCAGACAATGCCCAGTGCTGCGGTGGCCGAGACCAGGCCGATGTCCATCCAGTTGGCCGCCTCCAGCGCCTTCATGGAGCCCATGAGCAGCAGCCCCAGACCGCTGGGATCCAGAACAAACATGAAAGGCACCAGAATGGCCGGTGCCACATATTTCCAGCTCTGCAGCGTGGTCTTGTAAGGATTGCCTTTGCAAATGGCTGCTGCCGCAAAGGGTGACAGGGCAGTTGGTGGTGAGACCTCGGACAACACCGCGTAGTAGAAAATGAACATGTGTGCAGCGAAATCAGGCACCCCCAGCTTGATCATGGCTGGCGCTGCGATGACCGCACAGATGATGTAGGAGGCGGTGACGGGTACGGCCAGGCCGACGATCCAGACAATGAGAGCGGTGTAGATGGTCGTGAGCAGCAGACTACCGCCAGCCAGCTCCAGGACGATGCTGGAGAACTTCAGTCCCAGCCCGGTGAGCGTGACCACCCCTACAATCAGGCCAGCACCAGCACAGACGGCGGCAATGCCCAGCACCTCTCGGCTGCCACCGGCCAGTGCATGGGTCAGTTTCGATTCGTAGAGGCCTTTGAGCAACGGGGCGCGTCCTCTTAGAACATCCCAGGAGATGATGGCGGTGTCGGCTCGCAGGAGACTGGTGAGGCCAGACAGGAGCGTGGCCCAGAACACGCTGGCGACCGGCGAAAAGCCCAATAGCATGAAGCCGACAATTGAGACCAAAGAGAAGAAATGAAACCAGTACTTAAGCGCCAGGCGCAGCGCCGGCTCGGTCTCTACGCGTGCGGCCGACGACATGCCGTACTTGCGACTGTCGATCTCGACCATGACAAAGAGGCCTAGATAGAACAGGATGGTCGGTATGGTGGCCATGACCAGGACGTCCAGGTAAGAGCGGCCCAGAAAGTCGGCAATCAAGAAGGCGGCGGCGCCAAGGACGGGTGGTGAGATGATGGCCCCAAGGCCACCCGCTGCCAGCAGTCCACCAGCAGCATTCTTCTCGTAGCCCATTTCCTGAAGCATCTTGCCTGCGACGGATCCCACCGTCACGGTGGTGGCGACGCCGGAACCCGAGGGACCTCCCAGCAAAAAGGAGGACAAGACAATCGTGCGGCCCACTTTGGAGGGGCGTCCCCCCAGAACCGAGAAGGACCAGTCAATGAAGAACTTTCCAGCGCCGGTAAATTGTAGAAAGGCGCCAAAAATGGTGAAGAGAATGATCAGCGAGGAAGAGACATCGACCGCTGAGCCATAAATCCCCTCCAGGGTCATGTACATGTGGCCAACCAATCGACCAATCGAGTAGCCTCTGTGAGTCCAGGGCTCCGGGAGGTGATCGCCGAACAGGGCGTAGCACAAGAACAGCACGGTGATGGACAGCAGAATCCAGCCGTTGGTCCGTCGCAGGCCCTCGAGCACCACCAGGATCATGCAAATGCCAATCAGAATATCGGTGCTGTTGGGGTTGGTATTGCGCTCGAGCATCTCCTCGCCCCCCGACCATCGGTAGTAGACGGCAAACAGGGCAAAGCCGGCGATCAGGATGTCCCACCACATGATGCGGTCACGGAATCGTTTGTGGATGGGAAAAATCAGCATCACCAGGGCCAGCACAATCCCCACATGCAGGGGACGCAGGGTAAAGGCCGGCACGATGCCGTAGGCGGAGTAAAGGTGGACCAGTGACATGGCCACCAGGGCCAGCGTAATCAGGACGCCCATCCAGCCTTTGAATTTGCTCTGGGCCCCTTCCTCCTCTTCGATCAGTTCGTCGAGTTTCTTCTGCAACTCGGCGTCGATGTTGTCTTCTAGGTGGGGCGCTTGAGTCGGGCTGGCGTTTGGAGTGGTCATTTTTTAGGTTTTATATTGAACTTAAACAGAAGACCCGCCGAAGCGGGTCTTCTATCACTACTGCTTTAGGACTTCAGGAAGCCTTTCGACACGGGCATCTTGATTAGTTGGTCTTGATGCCTTTTTCCTTGAAGTATTTCAGAGCACCTGGGTGGAAGGGTACCGGGGATGCGGCGCTCTTCTGGGTCTCTGGTTTGACTTCTTTCATGGCCGCATGGACCGACTGGAGTTCTTCACGCTTTTCCAGAATGGTCTTGACGATCTTATAGGCGGTTTCGTCTGACATGCTGGCTGGTGCCACCAGCACGTTGGCGATGGAGGCGATTTTGTTGTCAGTCGCCATGCCCTTGTAGACCGCCTTGGGGATGACATCGCCGTAGTAGAGCTGGCCGTACTTCTTGTTCATGTTGGCGATGGCCTCGCTGTGGTCGATCATCTGAATGGTCACACCGGGTGTGTTGGCCAGGTCCGTGACCGCAGCGGTGGGTAGACCACCAACCCAGGTGAAGGCGTCGATCTTGCGGTCCTTGATGGCGTTGACCGACTCGGCCACGCTCAGGCGCTCACGCTGAACGTTTACGCCGGCTGCCTCGAACAGGCGGCTGCTCATGACCTCGGTGGCCGAACCGATGTCACCCACCGAGACACGCTTTCCGTTCAGGTCTTTCAGGGTCTTGATGCCGGTCGCGGAGGTCGTGACCACGTGCATCCGGTTGGGGTAGAGAACGAGCAGGGTGCGGAGTTCAACTTTGTTGTCTTTGAACTTGCCCTCGCCGTTTTGGGCGTCTTTGACGGCATCCACCATCGAGAAGCCGATGTAGGGTTTACCGGTTCCGATGAGCTGAAGGTTCGCAACAGATCCACCGGTAACCTCGGCAGTGGCCTGCATGCCAGGCACATGCTTAGACAGGGCCGCAGCAAAACCTCCGCCCATTGGGTAGTAAACCCCTCCGGTGCCACCGGTGCCGATCGAGATGTTCTGGGCTTGTGCGATGCCACCGAGGCCCAATGCGCTGACAGCGGCCAGTCCTACAAATGCTTTGCGGAAATTCATGACGACTCCTTTTGGTTGAACAACAGAAGGGTTTCATTAGACGGGCTTTGACGACATCAGTAATTCCACGGAGAGGGATACCCGTTATTGGGTGTGCAACTGCACAAAGCTACAGTCTCCGAACCAAATTCAACAACGATCAGCGTATGAAAACCCCGGACAAAAGCGAGCAAAAGCACTTGGTGGTGATTGGCGGCGGAACGATGGGTGTTGACATCTCTGCAGCCTTCCTAGCCGGCGGGTGGCAGGTCACGATCGTCGAGCCAATGGTGCTCAGCCACCCCCTGCGTAGAAAACAACTCAACCAGAGCCTCAGCACGCTGGGCGTGCACGACAAGAGTGCACCCTTTCTTGAGAAAATCGCCGATGTGGCCTTCGATCAGATCGGCCATGGCCTGGTGATCGAGGCGGTGCCGGAGTCCCTGGCCCTCAAGCAGCAGGTGTTCGCTGAGCTGGTGCGCCTGGTGCCCGACCACATTCCCCTGTGCAGTAACTCGTCAGCCATCCCTATCAGTGAGATCGGACGCGGTCTACCCAATCCCGCCCGGTTGTTGGGAACCCACTTTTTCATGCCCGCCCATCTGGTGCCAGGTGTCGAGGTGGTCAGTTCCGTTCAGACCGATCCAGTCGTGGCCCAGCGCGTTGCAGACGATATGCGCTCGGCCGGACGGGTCCCGATTATGGTGAAACGGGACATCCCAGGCTTTCTGGTCAACCGCCTTCAGCATGCCATCTCCAGAGAGGCCTTCCACCTGATTGACGAGGGCATCGCCTCTCCTGCGGACATCGATGCGGCCGTGCGGTTTGGATTCGGCTTTCGGTATTTGGCGGCCGGGCCCTGCCTCCAACGGGACCACGCGGGACTCGACGTCCACTGTGCGGCTGCTCGGTCCATTTACCCCGACCTCTGCAACGATGCGGAGCCCGCCCGGGTGCTTCGCGAGCGAGTGGAGGAGGGCGCACTGGGAATGAAGATGGGCAGGGGGTTTTTTGAGTGGGACGAGGCCAAGATGGAGGCGGAACGGGCTCGCTATCAAGGCCTACTGCTGGCGGCTGCCAGGCTACTCGAGAAGGAGATTGCGCAAGCGGCATCCGCTGGCCTGGCCAACCCGGACCAGCAGACCGCATCCTCCGCCTAGCACAGGCCCGCACCGACTAGCCGAGATCACCCAGCTGCCATCGTCCATCGTCGCCTGGTGACGTTTGCTGGGTGAAGCTAGCTGGCCAGACCGGTCATCTCAAAACCGATGGCATGGAGCGCCTGCATCAATTCGGCCTGCTGGATTGGCGATAGCCTGACCAGCGGTGGACGAACAGCCTGCCACTGGGCATCTTTTAGCGTGACCGAGACGGCATGCTTCATGGCGGCAATCATGGGGAACTTCTGGAAGATGCCCCGAACCTGGTCGAGCGCCGCCTGGAGCTGATCCGCATCGGCGCTCTGCCAGTGCGTGGCCAAGGACGAGATCGCCGCTGGGTTGACGTTGGCCGTCGCTGAGATGCAGCCAACACCGCCGGCTCGAAGGGTCTTCAGTAGGAAGGTTTCGCTGCCGGCATACGCTCGAAAGCCCGTCGATTTGAGCCGGTGGATGCAGGATTCCGTGTAGGCCCAGTCACCCGAGCTGTCCTTCATGCCGACAACGGTCTTTGGGTAGGCCTTCACGAGTCTCTCGAGAAGGTCAACGGACAGCGGGATCTTGGTGACCTGGGGGATGTTGTAGATATAGACCTGCAGTCGAGGGTCTGCAATCCGTTGAATGACTTCGCTGTAGTAGGCAAAGAGCCCATCGTCCGGAACATCTTTGTAGTAGAAGGGTGGCAGCATCAATACGCCGCCTGCCCCCAGCTCAACCGCCGTGCGGGTCATCTCGACGGCATCGTCCAGGCTGCAGGCCCCGGTCCCGGGCATCATTTGCTGGGCAGGCAACCCTGCCCTCACGAGGGCTGTCAGGGCATTGCACTTTTGACGCGCGGACAGGCTGTTGGCTTCGGAGTTGGTTCCAAACACCGCCAGACCAACCCCATTGTCGAGCAGCCAGCGGCACTGATGGGCCAGCCGGCTGATGTCGGGATCACCGTCAGCCGTGAAGGGCGTGATGACCGGTGACAAGACAGCTGGCAGGCTGGAGGCGTGTGGTGTGGTTGACATGGGGTAAGTCCGCTCGTTGATGGGGTTGGAATCTGAAATCATGGCCACCTTAAGCAACTTGGCAGAGAACATCACCTATGGCTAGCCCTAAGCAAACAACTGCGCGCTCCTCCACGACCACCAGCCCGGATTCGGCGAGCAGCGGCACGCCAACTCGCAGAGGCCTCGCCTCCAACACCGTCGATTATGGCGACAAGGACTTTGCCTTGTTTCTGCGAAGGGCTTTTATCAAGGGTGCGGGATACACCGATGAGGACCTCCAGCGACCCATTGTTGGCATCGTCAACACCGGCAGTGACTTCAATCCCTGTCATGGCAACGTTCCTGCCCTGATTGAGGCGGCCAAGCGGGGCATCTCGCAGGCTGGTGCACTGCCCATGGTCTTTCCGACCATATCCCTTCACGAATCCTTTGCCGCACCCACCAGCCTCTACCTGCGCAACCTCATGAGCATGGACACAGAGGAAATGATTCGGGCCCAGCCCATGGATGCCGTCCTGCTCATCGGGGGCTGCGACAAGACCCTGCCTGCGCAGGTCATGGGTGCCTTATCGGCTGGTCGCCCCTTTGTGGTCTTGCCAACCGGGCCCATGCTCAGCTCTCAATGGGCCGGTGAGCGAGTCGGCGCCTGCACGGACTGTAGACGCCTCTGGGCTGACTTCAGGGCCGGTCGGCTCAACCAAGAACAGATTGATGAGGCCAACAACCGGTTGGTCCCCTCTGTTGGAACCTGCTCGGTCATGGGTACGGCCAGCACCATGGCCTGCGTACTAGAGGCCATGGGTTTGACGGTCTCGGGTGCCGCGAGTGCACCGGCGGTCTCTGCCGATCGCGTCCGCGTCGCCCAGGCTTCAGGCGCTGCGGCCGCGGCCCTGGCCAGTGGGCAGGTCAGCATGCCTTCGGTTGGGCAGGCCCAATTCGACAATGCGCTGAGAACCTTGCTGGCCGTGGGTGGTTCGACCAATGGCCTGGTCCATCTGGCGGCCATGATGGGCCGTCTTGGGCTGGACCTGAAGGCAGACCACTTCAATCAGTTGGCAGAGGACACACCGGTTCTGGTGGATCTCAAGCCCGGTGGCCAGGGCTACATGCCGGACTTTCATGAGGCAGGGGGAATGCCGCGCCTGATGCTGGCTTTGGGCGATCGGCTGGATACACAGATAGCCACGATCACTGGCCAGACCCTGACCGAGCGACTGACCGAACTGCAGGCGCAGGGTCGGATCGAGACGCATGAGCAGTCGGTGATTCGTGGTGCGAACAACCCGATTTACCCAGCCGGTGGCCTGCGCTTTCTGTCGGGCAACCTTGCACCCGATGGCGCGGTGATCAAGCCCGTGGCGGCCAGCAAAGCGCTGCTGGTCCACCAGGGACGGGCAGTGGTCTTCGATGGCCTGGAGGACATGGCCAAGCGCCTGGACGATCCGGACTTGGATGTGAAGGCAGAGGACGTCTTGGTCTTGAGGGGAATTGGCCCCCTCGGCGCTGGAATGCCGGAGGCTGGTCTGATTCCCATCCCCAAAAAACTCGCCGCCCAGGGTGTGCGCGACATGGTTCGGATCTCCGATGGCCGCATGAGTGGGACGGCCGCCGGCACGATTGTCTTGCACATCAGTCCAGAGGCTGCCGCTGGCGGGCCCTTGTCACTGGTCAGGGACGGTGACCAGATTCAGTTGGATGTGCCCGCCGGGCGTCTGGCGCTCTTGGTGGAGCCAGAGGCGCTCAGAAAACGCCAGGCGGAGGCCCTTCACACCAGGCTGCCCACCGTGGCCAAGCCCCGTGGCTATGGCTGGCTGCATGGCGAGCAGGTGCTGCAGGCCCCGCAGGGTTGTGACTTTAAATTCTTGAGGGGGGATGCCTAGTCGGCAGACCACTCGACGCCACAGCCGAGACTCTCACGCCAGACGTGAACGCGTCGAAGGGCCGGTCCCTGCCACTGGGCTCTGATGAAGTCCACCAGGGCCTCCATGGTGGGTTGCTGCACCATGAGGTCATTGAGGTGCTGGTGATCGAGCAGGCCGGCCACACGCTTGGCCTCCGCCTCTAGGCTCGGTAGTGGGGTGAGTTGCTCACTGCTCGATTCGATCCAGACACGAGCCCAGTAGGAGTGTCCGTGGATGGCGGGCACGCCAACTGACGCCTGTAGGCTGTGTGAGGCTTCGAAACAAAACGTCGTGTAGAGCAACATTTACCGAATTCCAATCATCTTGTGGGTCTGAAGACTGAGCCGCCAGCGAGGGTGCTGGCCGATCCAGTCCATGCACCAGTCCAGCGGGGTGCTGACCAGCGGCGGCTGGCCCATGGCCTTGTGGTCCAGTGGTTGAATGAAGAAGTGAGCGAAGTCTAGCGACTCCAGCGCTGCAATATCAAATCCAGTCTGGGGCATGACCAATTTGAGTTCATCTCCGCTGGTCACGATCAGGGGTTGGGGCTGCCCATTCATCAGGCGTTTGGGGCTCACACAAACCCAATCCAGCGCCCGAGGGAGGGGCAGGCTGCCGTTGGTCTCAATGGCCACCAGGGCTCCCGCTGCATGAAGGCCATCGACCAGGGCTTGGTCCAGTTGAAGGGCCGGCTCACCGCCCGTAAAGACAACATAGGGGCCACTGCTGGATGAGTTGGCCCTTGCAGGCCACAGCGCCAGAATGCGGTCGATCAACGCCTGTTGGCTGTAACTGCCGCCGCCATCACCATCTGTACCCACAAAGTCGGTGTCGCACCATCGGGCACAGTCAGCCGGTCCACTCAGTCGATCCTGTTCTCGACCACTCCAGTTGTTGCAGCCAGAGAACCGCACAAACACCGATAGACGGCCAGCCTGGGCCCCTTCACCCTGCAGTGTTAGAAAACTTTCTTTTACCTTGTAAGACATCTCGCGAGTTTACTCATGAACCAGACCTCAGCCGGACCCATTATTGATTTAGTTGACGCCAACATCAGCGAGCCAGCAGACCTGGTGAATGCCATTCGCAAGCGCCGTGGTGGCCAGTTGCTCAAGCTCGACCGCATGCTCTTGCATAGCCCAGCGTTGGCCGAGGGCTGGAACGTCTACCTGGGCAAGATTCGCCAACACCTGGCGGTGCCTTATCGCCTAAGGGAGCTGGCCATGTGTGTAGTGGCCATGCTCAACGGCGCTGAATATGAGTACGAGCACCACGCGCCGCTCTACATTGAGTCTGGTGCGTCAGCCGAGCAGGCCGAGGCCCTTCGCCAAATTGATGATGCGAACTTTCCCCTGGGCCTTTTCCCGGAATTGGAGCAGGACGTGATTGCCTTGGCGAAGGAAATGACCCGCCAGATTCAGGTGAATAGTGGACTCAAGCGTCGCCTGGTCAAGGCCTTGGGGGAGCAGCAGACGGTGGAGTTGGTGGCGGTGATTGCCACCTACAACATGGTCTCTCGCTTCCTTGTGGCGCTAGGCATTCACACCGAACACGACCAGCACTAGTTCGGCTGCCCTCAGAGCACGGCGGCGATCGACCGGCAGACGTAAGGCAGGTTGTGAGTGTTCAGGGCAGCGATGCAGACGCGGCCGGTGCCGATGGCATAGACCGCGAATTCCTCACGCAGGCGATCCACCTGAGCCTGTGACAGGCCGGTGTAGCTGAACATGCCTCGCTGGCTGGTGACAAAACCAAAGTCCTGGGCAACGCCTTGGGCCTTGAGACCATCCGCTAGTCCCTGTCGCATGGCCTTGATGCGCTCGCGCATCTGGGCCAGTTCACCTTCCCACATCTGACGCAGGTCGGGCGTGGCGAGCACCATGGCCACCACCGCACCACCATGGGTGGGTGGGTTGGAATAGTTGGTCCGGACGGTCCGCTTGACCTGGCTGAGGACCCTAGTCGTCTCGTCGGCATTCTGGGTCACGATGGACAAGGCGCCCACTCGCTCGCCATAGAGCGAGAAGGATTTGGAAAACGAACTGGATACAAAGAGGGTCTGGCCACTGGCGACGTACTGGCGCAGGGCAAACGCATCGGCATCGATTCCATCGCCGAATCCCTGGTAGGCCATGTCCAGAAATGGCACCAGGCCCTTGGCAGCAGTGAGGGCGATGATCTGGTCCCACTGGGCGGGGGTCAGGTCTGCTCCGGTTGGGTTGTGACAGCAGGCGTGCAGCACAACGATGGTGCCGGGGGCCATGGACGACAGGCTCTTGACCATGCCGTCGAAGTCCACACCACGCGTGCTGGGGTCGTAGTAGCTGTACTGCAGGACGTCAAAGCCGGCCATCTCAAAGAGGGCCCGGTGGTTCTCCCAGCTGGGGTCACTAATGGCCACCTTGGCCTCAGGCAGCAGTCGATGCAGGTAGTCTGCGCCGACCTTCAGGGCGCCTGTGCCGCCCAGGGTCTCGATGGTGATGACCCGCTTTTCAGTGATCAGGGGGCTATTGGCGCCAAACAGCAGACCGGCAACGGCCTGGTTATAGGCAGCCGCGCCTTCGATGGGCTGGTAGCCACGGGCAGGCGCGCTGGCGATTCTGATCTCTTCTGCTTTCTTTATGCAGTTAAGTAGCGGTAATTTGCCGTTATCGTCGTAGTAAACCCCGACGCCAAGGTTGACTTTGTTGGGGCGGCTGTCAGCCACATAGGCCTCGGTTAGGCCAAGGATGGGGTCTCGGGGGGCTAGGGTTACGGCATCAAAAATAGAGCGGGTCATGGTCGTGGATGTTGCGTTTAAGCCCTTTTGTCAAGGGGTCTGGCGCAAAAAAAGAAATGGAAATTTGGGCCTTGTGCAGGGAAAATATGCGTTTGCTCTCTTCACGTGCGGTGTCACCGCAACGTCATAAAAGTCTAGCATGGCCCATGGTATTGACACACTGCAGCATGCCGCCAGCCCATTTGAGCTGACGGCGCCGTATGTCCCGGCGGGGGATCAGCCCGAGGCCATCGCACGCCTGGTGGAAGGCGTCCAAGATGGGCTGAGTTTCCAGACCCTGTTGGGCGTCACGGGCTCGGGCAAGACCTTCACCATGGCCAATGTCATCGCCCAGCTCGGCCGTCCTGCATTGGTATTGGCCCCCAATAAGACACTGGCGGCCCAGCTCTATGCGGAAATGCGGGAGTTTTTCCCCAGAAACGCGGTGGAGTACTTCGTCTCTTATTACGACTATTACCAGCCGGAGGCCTATGTGCCCCAGCGGGACCTGTTTATCGAAAAAGACTCTGCCATCAATGAGCACATCGAGCAGATGCGGCTGTCGGCGACCAAGAGTCTGCTGGAGCGCCGAGACACGATCATTGTGGCCACGGTCTCCTGTATCTATGGCATTGGCAATCCATCGGATTACCACGCCATGGTCATGTCTCTGCGCCAGGGCGATCAGCTGACCCAGCGCGAACTCATCGCCCACTTGGTTCGGATGCAATACCAGCGCAATGACACGGAATTTACCCGGGGGGTCTTTCGTGTCCGCGGTGACACCATCGACATTTTCCCGGCCGAGCATGCCGAACTGGCCTTGCGGGTGGAGCTCTTCGACGACCAGGTCGAGTCGCTTCAACTGTTTGACCCGCTGACTGGTCGAGTCAAGCAAAAAGTCATTCGCTTTGTTATCTACCCGTCCTCGCACTATGTGACACCCCGTGAGGTCGTGCTTCGGGCCATCGAGACCATCAAGCAGGAGCTGGTCGAGCGGAGCAAACAATTCGTGTCGGAGGGTAAGCTGGTCGAGGCCCAGCGTCTCGAGCAGCGCACCCGGTTCGATCTGGAAATGCTGGCTGAGCTCGGATTCTGCAAAGGCATCGAGAACTACACCCGTCACCTGTCTGGTGCCGCCGCCGGCGAACCCCCGCCCACGCTGATTGACTACCTGCCAGCAGATGCCCTGATTTTCTTAGACGAGAGCCACGTCATGATTGGCCAGCTGGGTGGCATGTATCGGGGGGATCGGTCTCGCAAAGAGACTCTTGTGAACTACGGCTTCAGGCTGCCATCGGCCCTGGACAACCGCCCTCTCAGGTTTGACGAGTTTGAACCCAAGCTGCGTCAGGCCATTTTTGTCTCGGCCACGCCGGCTGACTACGAGCTTCAGAAGTCGGGCGGGGCGGTGGTGGAGCAGCTGGTCCGCCCCACCGGCCTGATCGACCCCGAGATCGAAGTCCGGCCAGCCCGCACGCAGGTGGACGACCTGCTCGGTGAGATCAAGCAGCGCGTGACGCAGGGTTCTCGGGTGTTGGTCACCACGCTCACCAAGCGGATGTCGGAGGACCTCACCGACTACCTGGCGGACAACCAGGTTCGAGTCCGTTACCTGCACTCGGACATCGATACCGTTGAGCGCGTCGAGATCATCCGTGACCTGCGCCTTGGTCGGTTCGATGTCTTGGTGGGCATTAACCTGCTTCGTGAAGGCCTGGACATCCCAGAGGTCTCATTGGTGGCGATTCTCGATGCCGACAAAGAGGGTTTCCTACGAAGCGAGCGAAGCCTGATTCAGACCATCGGGCGGGCCGCACGGAACATCGAGGGCAGGGCCATTCTCTACGCCGATCGGGTCACAGACTCCATGCGAAGAGCCATGGAAGAGACCGCCCGACGTCGTCAGAAGCAGTTGGCTTTCAATCAGGCCCATGGCATCGTGCCGCAGGGTGTGGTCAAGGCTGTTCGCGACATGATCGATGGCGCCGTTTCGGCCAAGACAGTGGCCGAGCGCCGAGCGGTGGAATCGGTCTCGGTGGAGGGGCTTGAAGAACTCTCTGAGAAGGCGTTGTCCAAAGAAATCGCCCGCCTCGAAAAGCAGATGCTTGAGCACGCTCGCAACCTTGAATTTGAACAAGCGGCCAGGGCCCGTGATGCCCTGTCCCAGTTAAAGGCCCGTGTCTTTGGGGCTGGTCAGCTACACGACCAGGTCCAGGATCCGGATGTTTCTCACCAGTCCGGTCTGTCGAGCCGGGCTGCATAAGTTGTATGGCTATTACTCAAAGGAAACCGCATCATGAGCCGCCTTGCCAAGAAGAACGAAAACCTCTCCTCTCCTATCCTGACGGTCGCCGAAGCCGCCCAGACCAAGATCCTGTTTGTCTGTATGGGCAACATCTGCCGTTCGCCCTCGGCCAAGGCCGTTTTTGACGGCATGATCAAGGCGGCCGGCCTGCAGGGCCTGATTCAGGCTGATTCGGCCGGCACCCATGCCTTTCACATCGGCGAGCCAGCCGATGCCAGGGCTGTCTCTGCTGCCTCTCGTCGTGGTTACGACATGAGCAGCCATGTGGCCCGCAAGGTCGAACTGACCGATTTCCAGGCCTACGACTACATCCTGGCCATGGACTGGGACAACCTGTCCTTGCTGCAGCGCATGGCTCCCCGAGGCCTTCAGCACAAACTCCAACTGCTGATGCGATTTGCCACCGAGTTCGAGGCTGCCACCATCGGGGACCCCTATCATGGTGGCGCCCAGGGCTTTGAGACCGCACTGGACTACATCGAGGACGCCTGTACCGGACTGATGGAAGTGGTCCGTCGTCGGGCTAGCATGGTGGCTGCGGCCTAGAGCCAAGTCGGTCTGGCCGCCCAAAGGTGGTGGCTCGGTCTTGAAAAAGGGGTGCTCAGGCACCCCTTTTCATTGGCGCCCCGGCCGTCATCAGGGTTTTTCTGGGGAACTAATTCTTGAGTGAAACGATCAAGTAAGCTACATTCCTAGTAAATCAGTCGGGAATCCGAAAGGAGCCAAACCATGAGACTTACCACCAAGGGTCGTTTTGCCGTGACCGCCATGATCGATCTGGGCCTTCGCCAAGAAAAAGGCCCCGTCACCCTGGCAGCTATCAGCCAGCGCCAGCGTATCTCGCTGTCGTATTTGGAGCAGCTCTTCGGTCGTTTGCGCCGCCACGAGTTGGTCGAGTCCATGCGTGGACCGGGTGGGGGCTACCGCCTGGCCAGACCGGCCAAGGACATCACCGTGGCCGACATCATTTATGCCGTGGACGAACCCCTTGACGCCACGATGTGTGGTGGCAAACAAAACTGCCATGACGACCAGGTCTGCATGACCCACGAGCTCTGGGCCAGCCTCAATCGGCACATGGTCGATTTCTTGGATGGCATCAGCCTTCAAGATTTGGTCAATGAGCAGCGGGGTAAGCAGTCTGCTGGTCTCGAGAGTCCAGTGACCCGACATGTTGTCTTCCATGAAGAGCGAGAGGCTGCTTACTAAGATGAACACCCCGATTTATCTGGATTACTCAGCCACCACGCCCGTTGACCCTCGGGTGGTCGACGCCATGCTGCCCTTTTTGCGTCAGGACTTTGGCAATCCGGCCTCTCGAAGCCACGCCTATGGCTGGAAGGCCGAGGAGGCTGTTGAGAATGCCCGACGTCAGGTGGCCGACTTGGTGGGGTGTGATGCCAAGGAATTGGTCTGGACCTCTGGTGCAACGGAGTCCATCAACCTGGCCATCAAGGGTGCAGCCCACTTCTACAGGGACAAGGGGCGGCACCTGATCACCGTCAAGACCGAACACAAGGCCACGCTGGACACCTGCCGTGAGCTGGAGCGAGAGGGGTTCGAGGTGACCTACCTGGATGTCCAGGAGAACGGCCTGATCAACCTGGACGATCTTCGTGCGGCGATTCGGCCCGACACCATCTTGATCTCGGTCATGCTGGTCAACAACGAGATTGGGGTCATTCAGGACATCGCGACCATTGGCGAGATCTGTCGCGAGAAGGGCATTGTTTTTCACGTCGACAGTGCCCAGGCCACAGGCAAGGTTCAGATCGATCTCTCCACGCTCAAGGTCGACTTGATGTCCTTCTCCGCCCACAAGACTTACGGACCCAAGGGCATTGGCGCACTCTTTGTTCGTCGCAAGCCCCGCGTGCGGCTGGAGCCCCTGATTCATGGTGGTGGCCATGAGCGGGGTATGCGTTCCGGTACGCTGCCCACCCACCAGATTGTCGGCATGGGCGAGGCCTTTCGGATTGCCAAAGAAGAAATGCAGACGGAGAACGAGCGCATTCGCATGCTGCGGGACCGCCTTTGGAGCGGTCTGAGTCAGATTGAGGCCACCTATCTGAACGGTGACATGACCCAGCGCGTGCCGCATAACCTAAACGTTAGCTTTAACTACGTCGAGGGTGAATCCCTGCTGATGGCCGTCAAGGACATCGCGGTCTCCTCGGGTTCGGCCTGTACGAGCGCATCGCTAGAGCCCAGCTATGTCCTGCGGGCACTTGGCCGCAGCGACGAGCTGGCCCATTCGTCCATTCGCTTTTCCGTGGGTCGTTTTACCACCGAGCAGGACGTGGATTTTGCAGTGGCCCTGCTCAAGGACAAAGTGGCCAAGCTGCGCGAGATGTCGCCGCTCTGGGAGTTGGTCCAAGAGGGCGTGGATCTCAACACCATTCAGTGGGCAGCCCACTAAACCATTTTTCATCTATTCATCGTTCAGGAGTTAGCCGTGGCCTACAGCGACAAAGTCATTGATCACTACGAGAATCCTCGTAACGTCGGATCGCTCGACAAGAACGACCCCAATGTGGGCACCGGCATGGTCGGTGCACCAGCCTGTGGTGACGTCATGAAGCTTCAGATCAAGGTCAATGACCAGGGTGTGATTGAGGATGCCCGTTTCAAGACCTACGGTTGTGGCTCGGCTATTGCGTCTTCGTCACTGGTGACCGAGTGGGTCAAGGGCAAGACCCTTGATCAGGCCATGGCCCTGAAGAACACCGAGATCGCCAATGAATTGGCGCTGCCACCGGTTAAAATTCATTGCTCTATCCTAGCCGAGGATGCCATCAAGGCGGCGGTCGAAGACTATAAGAAAAAACATGGCCATCACGCTGACTGAGAAAGCCGCCCAGCACATCTCTCGCTTCATCGAAAAACGGGGCAAGGGACAAGGCATACGGCTCGGCGTTCGAACCACTGGCTGTTCTGGCTTGGCTTACAAGCTGGAGTTTGTCGATCAGCCAGAGCAGGCTGACCTGACCTTCCAGAGTTTTGGTGTCAACGTCTTCGTCGACCCCAAGAGCATGCCCTACATCGATGGCACCGAACTCGACTTTGCCAAAGAGGGCCTCAACGAGGGCTTCAAGTTCAACAACCCCAACGTCAAGAACGAGTGCGGCTGCGGTGAGTCATTCCAGGTCTGAGGCCCCCGTGGGCAACAGCCTGCTCACTCAGGATTTTTTTAGTCTGTTTGGTCTCCCCCGAAGCTACGACCTGGCCTTGGACCAACTCGAGTCTGCCTGGAAGCGTCTTCAGGCGGTGGTTCATCCCGACCGGTTCGCTGGCGGTGGGGATGCCCAGCGCCGGATGGCCTTGCAGTGGAGTACCCGGATCAACGAGGGCCACCAGACCCTCAAGCACCCGATCTCCCGAGCCACCTACCTGCTGACACTCAGCGGGGTCGATCTGCAGACCGAATCCAACACCAGCATGCCGGCTGAGTTTCTGATGACTCAAATGGCTTGGCGTGAGGCCCTGGATGAGCTTCGCGAAGAATCCGATGCGGAGCGACGGTCGCGGAGCAAGGCCGCCCTTCGGCAGGCGGTCGATCAGTTCTGGCAGTCGGGTGAGGCGCGACTCGTGACCCTGTTATCCGGGCATGCCGATCCGAAAGCCCTGGCCGAGGCCGCCGATCTGGTTCGTCAGTTGATGTTTGTAAAGAAGTTCGAACAAGAACTGTTGGAAAGTTAGAGCCATGGCCCTGCTGCAGATCAGCGAACCAGGTGAGTCCACCGTTCCCCACCAGCGCCGTCTGGCGGTTGGGATTGACCTGGGCACGACGCATTCCTTGGTGGCAGCGGTTCGTTCCTCTCAGGCCGATGTCCTGCCGGATGCTCAGGGGCGTCGGCTGACGCCATCGGTGGTTCGGTATCAGCAGGATGGATCAGTCGTTGTGGGATGGGAAGCCCTGGAGCAGATTGCGCAGGATCCCAAGAACACCATAGCCTCGGTCAAACGCCTCATGGGCCGTGGGGTTGACGATGCGATTCGACAACGCTCGCCCTATCAGTTGGCTGTTCAAGAACCGGGACAGACTGGTCAGGTCAGAATTCAGACGACCGCTGGTGCAGTCTCTCCAGTCGAGGTGTCAGCGGAGATCTTGCGACAGCTTCGCCGCCAGGCCGAAGAGACCCTGGGCGATGAGCTGGTGGGTGCGGTGATCACGGTGCCAGCCTACTTTGATGATGCCCAGCGGCAGGCCACCAAAGATGCCGCCCAGTTGGCAGGCATCAGCGTCTTGCGCCTGATCAACGAGCCAACGGCAGCCGCCTTGGCCTATGGTCTCGAATCAGGGGCCGAAGGACTGTATGCAGTCTATGACCTTGGTGGCGGCACCTTCGACATTTCCATCCTGCGACTGACCAAGGGGGTCTTTGAGGTCGTGGCCACGGGAGGGGATGCAGAGCTGGGCGGAGATGACTTTGACGAACGACTGGCCGAGCATTGGATGGACCAGTGGCAACTGGATCGCGCCCAACTGTCCCATGCCGAATGGCGGCGGCTGGTTCGACTAGCCAGGCAGATGAAGGAATCTCTCTGCGACCAGACGGCGCCCGATCTGGTGATCCAAGCGCCTTATGCCCTGGACGACTCTTCCAAGCTAAAGGCTAGCGCCGGGGTCTTGAGCGCGGGTGTGTCGCAAACCATATTTGTCGAGCTCACCAAGGACCTGGTCGACCGCAGTCTCCAGGCCTGTGAGCAGGCCCTCAAGGATGCAGGCCTTCAGGTTGGACAGGTCCAAGGCGTGGTCTTGGTGGGAGGTTCCACGCGCCTGGTCAACGTGAGACAGGCCGTGTCCCGGTTTTTTGGCCAGCAGCCGCTTGCCAACATCAACCCCGATGAGGTCGTTGCCATCGGTGCAGCCCTGCAGGCCAATCTCTTGGCAGGCCATGGCAGTGGAGAGGACTGGCTGTTGCTAGACGTCCTGCCATTGAGCCTCGGGCTGGAGACCATGGGTGGCCTGGCCGAAAAAGTCATTCCGCGCAACACGCCCATTCCAGTGGCCCGTGCCCAGGAATTCACCACCTTCAAGGACGGTCAGACCGCCATGGCCATCCATGTGGTGCAAGGGGAGCGGGAGTTGGTCAGTCAGAACCGTTCATTGGCCAAGTTTGAGCTGAGGGGTATGCCCGCCATGACCGCTGGTGCCGCCCGCATTCGCGTCACCTTCCAGGTGGATGCAGATGGTCTGCTGTCGGTCTCCGCCCAGGAGACCAGTACAGGTGTGATGGCCAGTGTTCAAGTGAAGCCGTCCTATGGGCTGTCGGATGGTGAGATCGCCCAGATGCTCCAAGACGCCTACGCCCATGCCAAGGATGACATGCAGGCGCGAGCACTGCGTGAGCATCAGGTGGATTTGCAGCAGTTGCTGGAGTCACTCAGTCAGGCGCTCTCCGCCGATGGTGACCTCTTGTCTGATGATGAGCGTCAGCAGCTGGATCGGGAAATGGTGGCGGCTCGATCGGTCTGCGGCGGCCAGCAAGTCGAGGCGCTCAAGCGGGCCATCGACCAGCTCTCCAGGCTCAGCGAGCCGTTCGCTGCCCGTCGGATGGACCGGGCTGTCTCCATGGCGCTCACCGGCCAGTCCATCGATCAACTCTAACGGGACCTGTCATGCCCAAGATTCAAGTTCTTCCGCACGTCGACATTTGTCCAGAGGGCAAGACTTTTGAGGTGGCCTCAGGGGCCAACCTCTGTGAGAGCCTACTGGCTCAAGGGATCGCCATCGAGCACGCCTGCGAAATGAGCAAGGCCTGTACAACCTGCCATGTGGTGATTCGTCAGGGGTTTGCCAGCCTGACCCCGTCCGAGGAAGACGAGGACGACCTGCTGGATCGGGCCTGGGGGCTAACCGCCCAGTCCAGACTCTCCTGTCAGGTGGCCGTGGCCGACCAGGACCTGCAGGTCGAGATCCCGCGCTACACCATCAACCACGCACGCGAGAACCACTAGCGGTTCTCCGCGCTACTCGTTCGCTAGTCTTCTCGTCGTAACGCCGGAAACAGAATCACGTCTCGAATACTGGCACTGTCCGTCAGCAGCATGATCAGTCGATCGATGCCAATCCCGCAGCCGCCGGCTGGTGGCATGCCAAACTCCAACGCGCGGATGTAGTCGGCATCGAAGTACATGGCCTCCTCATCGCCAGCCTCTTTGGCGGCCACCTGACGGTTAAATCGATCGGCCTGGTCCTCGGGATCGTTGAGCTCTGAGAACCCGTTGGCGATCTCTCGTCCCGTGATGAATAACTCAAAGCGCTCGGTGATCTCGGGGTTCGCATCAGAGGCCCTGGCCAGTGGGGAGACCTCAACCGGATAGTCAATGATGAAGGTGGGCTGCCAGAGTTTGTGCTCGGCGACCTCCTCGAACAGGGCCAGCTGCAACGCGCCCAGGCCCGCATGAGAGAGGGGCGGCTTGTTGGCATCGATGCCATGCTGACGGAGCAGGCCTGAGAGGGCCTGCTTGTTCTGCAAATCCTCTGGCTTGATCTCCGGCGCATGTCTGGCGATGGCCTGGGCAATGGTGAGCCGCTCAAAAGGCTTTTCCAGATCGACGGTCTGTCCAGCATAGGTCAGCACGGCAGAGCCCGTGGTCACCATGGCGGCTTGACGAATGATCTGCTCGGTAAAGCTCATCATCCACTGGTAGTCCGTGTAGGCGGCGTAGAACTCCATCATGGTGAATTCAGGGTTGTGCCGTGGACTCAGGCCCTCGTTACGGAAATTGCGGTTGACCTCATAGACACGTTCAAATCCGCCCACCAACAGTCGCTTGAGATAGAGCTCCGGCGCGATTCGCAGAAACATCTCCTGGTGCAGGGCGTTGTGGTGGGTCACAAACGGCTTGGCCGCCGCACCGCCTGGAATGGGATGGAGCATCGGTGTCTCCACCTCTAGGAAGCCGTGCTCTGCCATGAAGTGGCGTATGGCGGTCAAGGCCTTGGAGCGGGTGAGAAAGACGTGCTTGGACTCCGCATTGACCATCAGGTCCAGGTATCGCTGCCGATACCGCATCTCGGTGTCGTGAAGTCCGTGAAACTTGTCGGGCAGTGGACGAAGGCTCTTGGCCACCAGGCGAAGGGAGGAACAGCGAAGGGACAATTCACCCTTCATGGTCTTGAACAAGACCCCCTTGGCCTCAATCAAGTCGCCCATGTCCCAGTGCTTGGCCATCTGGTGGGCCTCTTCACCCACGCCTTCGTCGTTCAGATAGAGCTGAAAGCGTCCGGTGGCATCGGCAATGGTGAGAAAGCTCGCCTTACCCTGAACGCGTTTGAGCATGATGCGACCAGCCAGGCTCACCTGAACGTGCTCGGTCTCCAGGGTCTCTCGGCTGTGGTCCTTGTACCGCTCGTGCAGTGGCTCTGCGCGATGGCTGGGGTTGACGTTGTTTGGGAAGGCCTGTCCCTGTTGCCGACGAATCTCAGCCAGCTTGTGCCGGCGTTCGGCCATGATCTGGTTCTCATCTTGGGCCGGCTGTGAACCGTCGGTGGCTTGTCCGTTGGCCTGGGGGGAGGAATGGTGGTTCTGAGTCATGGCTTAGACCCCTTGCTTGAGGCTGGCTTCGATAAAGGCGTCTAGGTCGCCATCGAGCACTTTTTGTGTGTTTGAGATTTCGACGTGGGTTCGCAGGTCTTTGATACGGGACTGGTCCAATACATAGCTGCGAATCTGGTGTCCCCAGCCCACATCGGTCTTGCTGTCTTCCAACTTCTGCTGCTCGGCCATGCGCTTTCGCATTTCGTGCTCATACAGACGTGATTTGAGCATCTTCCAGGCCTCATCTCGATTGCGGTGCTGGGACCGGTCGTTCTGGCACTGGACCACAATGCCCGTGGGGACGTGGGTTAGGCGAACAGCAGAGTCGGTCTTGTTAACGTGCTGGCCGCCTGCACCAGAGGCTCGGTAGGTGTCCGTGCGAACGTCAGCGGGGTTGATCTCGATCTCGATGGAGTCGTCCACCTCGGGATAGATAAAGACCGAGGCAAACGAGGTGTGCCGTCCGCCACTGGAGTCAAATGGCGATTTTCGAACCAGTCGGTGGACCCCGGTCTCGGTCCGCAGATAGCCAAAGGCGTATTCGCCGCTGACCTTGATAGAAGCCGATCGAATGCCCGCCACATCGCCTTCGGTCTCCTCGAGCAACTCGGCCTTAAAGCCCTTTCGTTCACAGTACCGCAGGTACTGGCGCAGCAGCATGCTCGCCCAGTCGCAGGCCTCGGTGCCGCCAGCACCGGCCTGAATGTCGATGAAGCAGTTGGCGGGGTCCGCCGGGTTGGAGAACATGCGACGAAACTCCATGTCGGCCACACGGGCTTCTAGTCGCTTGGCATCCTCTGCCAGCGCGGCGATGGTCGAGTCGTCCTGCTCCTCGCGGGCCATCTCAAAGAGCGTTGCTGCGTCGTCCGTCTCGGATGTGAGTTCGGTCAGGGCCAGCACCACCCCTTCAAGGAGTTTCTTCTCTCGACCGACTTCTTGTGCTTTTTTGGGATCGTTCCAAAGGGCGGGGTCTTCGGCCTGGGCCTGGACGATCGCTAATTGTTTTGACTTCTCATCGAAGTCAAAGATACCTCCGGAGATCTTTGACGCGGGTCTGGAGGTCGGTTAACTGCTGGTCTAACTGATTGAGAAATTCGGCGTCCATAGACTTCTTCTGGTTCAACTGACTGTAAACCTAGCATTCTAGCGGGTTTCAGCACGCTTCTTCGGTCGGGGTCTGGGCTGCTCGAATGAGCAACTGGAGGCTCTGATGGCCCTGCCAGTCGTTGATTTGCAACTCGTAGGCCAGTTCGACCTCGGGCGGCAGAGTCTCCGGGGCATCAAACCAGATGGCTTGGAATCGATGGGCTGGAGACTGGGGCAGTTGGAGTCCGAGTCGAAGATGCCGGTCTTTAAGCCGTTGCTGGCTGACGATGCGAAAACGATTGCGAAACAGCGGGCGCGGAAAGCCTTGGCCCCAGATCAACTGGTCAAGGGCCCGTACCAAAGCCAGATCGTGATGGTCTGCGGCCAATGGGCCGTCGGTGATGAGCTGGTTGGTAAAGAGGCTCTCATCGGGGGCAAATGCGGCCACGGCCTCCTCGAGTGCTTTTTCGAACAATGGGAGTTGTTCGGGGCGACCCAGGGTGAGTCCGGCCGCCATGGCATGTCCCCCAAACGCCACAATCAGACCGGGGTTCTGCGTGTGGACCCGCTCGAGAACGTCGCGAAGGTGAATCCCCGGAATCGACCGTCCGGAGCCTTTCAGGCTGCCATCTTCGGCCTGTCCAAAGACCAGGCTGGGCCGGTAGAAGTGGTCCTTGACCCGGCTGGCCAGCAGACCCACCAGTCCGATTGACCAGTTGGGCTGAAAGAGCACAAAGGCCCGACGGCTCTGCTGCCCCTCAAGAGACTCTGCGAGCACCAGGGCCTCCTCGCGGCTGGTGGATTCCTGCTCCCGCCGTTCCACATTGAGGCTTTGGAGCTGCTGGGCCAAGGGCAGGGCCCTCTCAGGCGTGTCGGCCAACAGACACTGGATGCCCACGGTCATGTCCGCGAGTCGGCCTGCTGCGTTGAGACGTGGGCCGATCGCAAAGCCAAGGTCCTCGGTCTGGGCCTGAGCGGGATTCTTGCCGGCGACCTGAAACAAGGCGGTGAGGCCGGGTGGGCAGTTGCCTCTCTGAATGCGGCGTAACCCTTGACTGACCAGTAGGCGATTGAGGTCATCGAGTCTCACCAGATCGGCCACGGTGCCCAGGGCCACCAAGGCGAGCAAGTCGTCGATGCGGGGCATGTCGCGGGCTGGCGGGGTTGCGGATTGCTGGGCCTGCCAGGCTCGGACGGCCATGACCAGATAAAAGGCCACCCCAACGCCCGCCAATTGCCGGCTTGGAAAGTCGTCTCCACCCAACTGCGGGTTGATGATTCGGCACGATGGAAGGTCTTGACCTGGCAGGTGGTGATCCGTCACCAGCACCTGCAGTCCCATCGCCTGGGCGTGGGCCACACCGGCCATCGCCGAGATGCCATTGTCAACGGTGATGATCCAGTCTGGTCGATGACCACCTGCGCGAGCCAGTGCCTGATCCACCAAGGCGGGGGTGAGCCCATAGCCCAGTCGAAATCGATCCGGCACGATAAAGTCAACCTTGGCCCCCAACCGGCGAAGGCCCAGCACCATGACCGCAGTGGCGGTGGCCCCGTCTGCGTCGTAGTCCCCAGCAATCAAGAACCGCTGTCCCTGGCCAATGGACCGACCGATGGCCTCGGCAGACTCCGAGAGGTTCGCCAGCAGACGTGGCGGCGGCAGACGGGTCAGCGACACGTCCAAAGAGTCCAGTCCCTGAATCCCCCGGCTCGCCAGACAATGGGCGACCACAGGGTGAAGCCCAGACGAGACCAGACTGGCCTGGAGCCTTTCATCAACCCTGCGGTCTTCCAGTTGTCGGTGGTGAAGTCGGCTCATACGGGCTGGCCCTTTAGTCGAGTTCATCGACGCTGAGCGACTGGAGTAGGTGGCTCAACACCTGCTCAAGAGTCCTGCTTTTTCTGAACCACGGGCTGCGGTCGACCACTCTTCTCCATCGCCAGGAGGTGGATGGTCGCTCAATGAAACGGGTGGACCAGGGGCTGGCCAGAATGAGTCCGCCGACCTCGTCCTGGTCTATGGACTCGAGCACCGCGAGCCACTGGTCTAGCCAATCCACCAGGTCCTGCTCCTGCCAAAGGCCATCCATGACGGGGGCAGTCTGCAGGCTCAGGCGGGGTGAAAATCCCAGACGACCCAGCCACTGCAGCAGCCCACTGAGGTACAGGGGCAGGTGTTGAGTGTCTCTCGAGTCAATCGACTCGGGCAGGGTTGGCAGGACGATGGGCAGGCTGCCGACTCCCCAAGGCCAGAGCGTCTGGGCCTGCTGGGGATCCGCCTGAGACTGTTCAAAGACCGCCATCTGGAGTGCATTGATGGACCGTCGCCAGAGGCTCGCCTGTTGTCCTGTGGGCTCATGATCTGGCAGGTGCTCGCCCACGACCAACTCTGGCATGGGGCTGACCAGGTCGATGAGTTGGTCAGAGGCCAGGTAGAGCTGACCGCTTCGACCTTGCATCAGCGAGCCGCCCATGTCCTCGCAGAGTTGGGCCACCGCCGGCATGGCGCTGGTTGGCCAGTGGACTCCTTGTGTGCGCAATTCAACCTGACTGGTTGAGACTTCGAGTCTTGCTGGACTCAGTCCAACAATGGTTTGTTGTTCTCTGACGTCCAATCCATCGGCCAAGGCCGCCAGGCTGGCCCATGGAAAGTGCTGAATGGTCATGCCAAGGCAGAGCCTCTCCGCACAGACGGCCTGGGCGATGGGCAGAAGCCCTGCCGAAAACGGCTGTTGGTGGACGTCCAGCATCGGTTGGGGTGCTGGTGCGCTTCGTCGCAGCCAGGCCAAGGATCGCGTGGCGGAGGGGGACAGATGAACGCGCCGCGTGAGCCAGCCCTGCGAGCCAACGAGTTGGGTAATCTGCTCTGCCTGTGAGGTGGGCAGCAGGGCATTGACCAGGAGCCGCCACGCGGTGCGTCCGTAGAGCCAATCCTGCTGCCGGCTATGGTCTCGGCGATCGTCTCGCTTGCGTCGTCTGAAGGGGTTGGCCATGCGTCGAGTATCGCAAAAACAGCTCAGCCGCTGTGGCACACTGCGCGAATGATCTATGAGCTCCAGTTGGGCCTTCGCTACATTCGAGGTGGCCGAGGCAGAGGATTTGTGAATTTCATCTCTGCCATGGCAACCATGGGCATTGCCTTGGGGGTGGCGGCCTTGATCATGGTGTTGTCGGTGATGAACGGGTTTCAGACGGAGGTCCGTGATCGAATGCTGGGCGTCTTGTCTCATGTCGAGATCCGAACGCCAGGCTACAGTCAGCAAGACTGGGCCGCTGCTCAGTCGGTACTGCGTCAGACTCAGCCTGGCCTGCAGGCTGGCCAATCCCCCTTTGTGAGTGGTCAGGCCATGCTGACGCGTGGTGATCAGATGAGGGGGGTCATGCTGCGTGGGGTGGAGCCCAGCACAGAGCCCTTGGTCACCCAGGCACTGGCCAGGCTTCAGGCCGGTCAGCTCGACAGCCTCAAGCCAGGTGAGTTTCAGGCGGTGATTGGGCGTGAATTGGCCATTGCCTTGGGCTTGGGAATGGGCGAGAGCTTTCAGCTGGTCGTGGCAGACCTGTCTGGTGGGCCTGCCGGTCTCACACCCAAGACCAAGACCTTTAAGGTGGTGGGTATTTTTGCCTCGGGGCATTACGAGTACGACAGCGGCCTGGTTTTCGTTCATCGTCGCGATGCAGGCGTTTTCCTCAGAGACCAGGCGACCGAGGGACTTCGAATCGCGCTAAAAGACATGCAGGCTGCTCGGAGCTTCGCAGCCGAGTTGTCCACCCGTCTAGACCGCGGATTCCTGGTTCGGGACTGGACGCAAGAAAATCGCAACTGGTTTGCAGCAGTGGAGCTTGAAAAGCGCATGATGTTCATCATCCTCATGCTCATCATCGCGGTCGCTGCCTTCAATTTGGTGTCGATGCTGGTGATGACCGTGATGGACAAGCGTGGTGACATTGCCATTCTTCGGACCATGGGGGCTCAGCCCAAAGGCATTCTGCTCATTTTTATGACCCAGGGGCTGTGCCTGGGCCTGGTCGGTGTGGCTGCTGGCACCGCACTCGGCGTGCTGGGGGCCTGGCAGATTGACGCGGTGGTGGGATTTTTCGAGGGCTTATTCGGATTTCAGGTTCTGCCCAAGGGCATTTACCTAATCGACCGACTGCCATCAGACCTGCGTTGGTCAGACGTCGGACAGATTTCGGTGACCGCCGTGTTGCTGTCTTTTCTCTCGACCCTCTACCCGAGTTATCGGGCGGCGGCCACCCAACCGGCCCAGGCGCTGCGATATGAGTAAGACCGATCAGCCGGTCTTGGCCTGTCGTGGACTCAGCATGCGATTTGAGGACGCGGGTCGTCTGGTGGTGCCCTTTTCGGGCTTTGACCTTCAGGTACAGGCAGGGGAGTCCGTTGCCATTACTGGGCCATCTGGGGCTGGCAAGACCACACTGCTTCAGTTGTTGGGAGGGCTCGAGCGAGCCACCGAGGGGCAGGTCATGATTCAGGGGCAGGACCTGAGCCGTCTGTCGGATCGAGATCGAACTGCACTGCGAGGCAAGGCCATCGGGTTTGTCTATCAATTTCACCATCTGCTGGGCGAGCTGACGGCCCTGGAGAACGTCGCCATGCCTCTGCGCATCGCTCGGGTGCCAATTGCACAAGCACGCAGCCGCGCAGCCGAACTCCTCAGGCAGTTGGGCCTGTCCCATCGACTGGATCACCTTCCCGGTGCACTCTCGGGTGGGGAACGTCAGCGGGTCGCCATTGCCCGAGCCCTGGTCACCAAGCCGGCCGTTGTGCTGGCCGATGAACCCACCGGTAATTTGGATGCGGCCAATGCAGCTCAGGTCTTCGATCTCTTGATGACCCATGTCCGTGCTCAGTCTGCCGCGCTGGTGTTGGTGACACACGATCAGCGACTGGCTGACCGTTGCGACCGTGTGATTGGGCTGCACAGCCAAGCCAACTGAGCCTGGCTCAACCCCGCACCACGCGCAGGATCAGGATCGGGACCGTCGACGGGCCAGTCTTTTGCGTCGGTGGCGTTTGACCACAACAGGCCAGACCATCCAGACCAGGGCATAGCCCGACACAGCCAAAAGGGTTCCCAGGCTGAGCACGCCAACCACCAAGGGCCAGCCGAGTCCCAGCATCCACTGGCCCAGTGCCACCAAGGACTCCACAGGGGTGGTGAACGAGAAGTCTGGCGGGGGTGGAAAGCCCGCCACGCTGAGGCTCATGGGATCCGCATGGGCAGTGGCGCCTGTGGTCGGGATTGACCAGCCGAATAGCCGAAAAATGGCCAGGCCCAAGGCTAGGCTCACGAGGTACAGCGGCACGAAGGTGATGGGGTTGGTGTAGAGGGTGACGAACACCGCCAGAGGCAGGTTCCAGTGAAAGACCAGCGCAGCCAGTGCCGCTGACAACATCTGAAAGGGGGCTGGCAAGAGCCCACAAAACAATCCAGCCGCCAGTCCCCCAGCCACCGATCGACGGCTGAGGTGCCAGAGCCCTGGGTGGTGAACGGCGGGACCCAGCATCCGAAACCAGCGATTCTCGTTAAGGCTGCTGGCGTCAGGCAGGCGAGATTTGAAGTACTGCCGCATGGTGCCAAGATTGTATGCTCTTGGCATCATGACAGCCTCAATTCGCCTGGTGGATTCCCACTGTCACCTGGACTACCTGCAAGACCCAGAGGCCTCTTTGGCCCTGGCGCTCGAGGCGGGTGTCGCCACTGTGGTGGTGCCAGCGGTCAGTCCAGAGAATTTTGATCGGGTGCAGGCCCTGGCCGATCGTCATGACGCAGTCTTTTATCTCTTGGGGCTTCACCCCTGTTATGTCGATCGGCTGAAAGACGACAGCCTCTCTATCCTAAAAGCTAGGGCCTTGGCGGCCCGGGACGATCCCAAGTTCTTAGGAATTGGCGAGATCGGGCTGGATTACTTTGTTCCTGACCTGAATCGAGATCGCATGCATTCATTTTTTCACGCTCAACTCCAACTGGCCCGAGACCTCGACAAGCCCGTTGTCTTGCATGTTCGCGCGGCCCAAGACCAGGTGGCGGCCGGCCTGCGTCGATATGGCATTCGACGAGGCATTGCGCACGCCTTCAATGGCAGTGACGTGCAGGCGGCCAGGTTTATCGACCTGGGGCTCAAACTGGGATTTGGGGGTGCGGCCACCTTTGCCAGGGCCACCCGACTTCAGCGGCTTTTCAGAGAGTTGCCGCTAGAAGCGTTGGTGCTAGAGACGGACAGTCCAGACATTGCACCGGCCTGGCTGCCAAAAGATCAACAGAACGAACCACATCAACTCCAACGAATCGCACAGACACTGGCGGACCAGAGAGGCTTGCCCTTGGCGGCCCTGGCACAGGCGACCAGCCAGAACGCCGCGACGGCCCTCGGTCTGCCTCAATAAGCGGGCGTCATCATGTGGGTCTTTTGCCTGGCCTCGGCCTGGCTGAGTGGTCTGCTTTGGCTGTTTTCGCTCGACGAACTGCCGGAGCTTGGCTGGTCCGCGGCCACGATCGTTGGATCGAGTGCCCTCGGCCTGCTCATGGTGTTGGCCCTGCTGCGAGTCGATTGGCATCGGTGGTGGGGCCGGTGGGCTAGCCTTGCTCTAATTTGGTCTTGGATCGCCTGGATCGCAGTGGGCTATGGGGTCTGGCAGTCCAAGGAGCGTCTTGGTCAGCGGCTTGATCCAGAGGTCACCGAGCTCACCAGGTCCCTCGTCTTCGAAGTCCTAGACCTTCCGGTTCTGGTTGATCGCGGACGAGGCTTCATGCGGTTTGAGGCGGTGGTGCGCTCAGAAAACGGCGAGTTGACGTCGGAGCCGGCGCCGGATGCAGCACTCGACCAGAAGCCAGCGGTGGGATCGCGCCTTTGGATGATCTGGCCACTGTCGGCAGGCCAGTCGCCCCAACGAATGCCATCGACCTATTCGGCTGATCCTCGGCGCATACACCCTGGTCAGGTCTGGTCGGCTCAGGTGCGACTTCGAACACCGGTGGGTCAGCGAAATGTGTATGGATTCGATCTGGAGACGTGGCTCTTTCAGAAGGGCATCGGACTATCCGGTGTCGTGAAGACGGATGCGTCCCCACCGGTTCTGCTGGATAGCCCGCCAAGCCTTCAGGGTCGTCTGGATCAGCTGCGTCATCAGATTCGCGAGCGCATTCGACTGTCTCTTGAGGATGGCCCTTACTGGGGGGTGATGGCCGGGCTGGTGGTCGGGGATCAGGCCGCGATATCGACCGATGACTGGCGCATTTTCTCCATGACGGGTATCTCTCATCTGGTCTCCATCTCGGGGATGCACGTCACCATGTTTGCCTTGCTGGCCCGATGGCTGGTGGCCCAGTTGTGGCGGGGTTTGTCGCAACCACCATTTCGATTGGGCCTCTGGCTGCCGGCCCCACCTGTCATGGCGATCGCGGGTGTACTGGCCGCCGTTGGGTATTCCCTGCTAGCTGGGTTCAACATCCCGGCTCAACGAACGGCGATCATGGTGACGGTCATGTCGGTAGGTCTGTTGATCGGCGAGCAGAGTCGACCCTGGCGCATGCTGGCCCTGACCCTGTTCATCGTCCTGCTGTTGGACCCAACAGCCGTCTTAGCCCCAGGTTTCTGGCTGTCTTTCGTCGCGGTGGCCATTTTGTTTTCGCAGCCCAGTGGCCTGCCAGCCTGGCAGTCGGCGATCCGAGCTCAGTTGGCCATCAGTCTGGCCCTGGCACCACTGACCATGCTGTTGTTTCAGCAAGTGTCCTTGATTGGCCCACTGGCCAATGCATTGGCCATACCGGTGGTGACCTTTCTGGTGACGCCGCTGGCCCTGGCCGGAAGCCTATTGGCGGGCCTTGGCTGGGATGCACCCTTGGTCTGGGGGCACTGGGTGTTTGCACAATTGCAGGCGGTTATGGTGTGGCTGTCAGAGCGGTCGTGGGCCAGCCTGCGATGGCATGCACCACCCATCTGGGCCGTGCTGCTCGCCTGCCTGGGTGTCTTGTGCGCACTGCATCGTCCGTTTGGACGATTTCGACTGGTGGCGCCATTATTGGCTTTTGGTCTCTGGACGGGCAGACCAGTCCCGCCAGCGCCAGGCGAATTCGAGTTGCATGCCTTCGACGTGGGGCAGGGCTCAGCAGTACTGGTGAGAACCGCCTCCCAGGCCTTGCTCTTCGATACTGGGCCGACCATGGGGGCCACACATGCAGCCGAGCGTGTCATTGCCGCTCAGCTCGCGGGGTTGGGCCTGCGTCGGCTAACAGGTCTGGTGGTGTCTCACCAAGACGATGACCATGCCAGCGGAGCCCAGTGGGTCGCCGATCATTTTCGTCCGAATTGGGTGTTGGGCAGCCTGCCCCGGGGCTTTGCGCTGCGAGACTGGGTGGCCTGCCAGGCCGGACAGTCCTGGCAGTGGGACGGAGTCATCTTCCGCATGATCCACCCGTTTGAGAGTCCCGATGGTGAGTCCAAAGGCAGAAACGAGGATTCGTGTGTCCTCATGGTCGAGGACCAAAAGGGGCATCGCCTGCTGCTGACTGGCGACATCTCCCAGACCCAGGAGTCCGAGGTGTTGGCTCGTCAGCCCTGGCTTATGGGGATCGACAAGCGGGCCAAGGCTACAAAAACGATTCTGGTGGCAGCACACCATGGCAGTCGGGATTCATCGGGCGCTGACTGGCTGCAGGCGCTCGAGCCCGACTGGGTTCTGGTCCAAGCGGGCTATCGAAATCGCTTTGGCCATCCAACCCGGCCGGTGCTGGAGCGATCTGCAGCGGTTGGGTCCAGCGTGCTTCGAACGGATCTACAGGGCGGCTTGCAGATGCGTTGGCAGGATGGTCGGTGGCAGGTCAGCCAGGCCCAGACCCTGACCCGCCGGTTTTGGCATGTAACGCGACTGCCCGATTCTAATTACTGAGCAACCCAGCCGCCATCCATGTTCCAGGCCACACCCCGAACTTGGTCGGCCGCGGGGGAACACAGAAAGACGGCCAGTCCTGCCAACTGCTCCGGGGTGACGAACTCACCGGATGGCTGCTTCTCGAGCAAGAGGCGTTTTTTGGCTTCCTCGCCGGAGACCCCCTCGTTCTGGGCTCGGGCGTCCACCTGTTTCTGGACGAGTGGGGTGAGCACCCAGCCGGGGCAGATGGCATTGCAGGTGATGCCGGTCTGCGCAGTCTCCAGCGCGACCACTTTGGTCAGTCCCACCAGACCATGTTTGGCCGCCACATAAGCCGATTTCTGGGCCGAGGCCACCAGGCCATGGGCGGAGGCAATGTTGATGATGCGGCCGTAGTTACGTGTCTTCATGCCGGGCAGGGCCAGTCGTGTGGTGTGGAAGGCAGATGACAGGTTGATGGCCAGAACTGCATCCCATTTCTCAACTGGAAAGTCCTCGACCAGGCTCACGTGCTGAATCCCGGCGTTGTTCACCAGAATGTCGACCGATCCGAAGGTCGTTTCGGTGGTCTTCATCAGGTCTTCAATCTCTGCTGGCTTTGACATGTCGGCACCGTGGTAGCGGGCCTTGATGCCGTAGGTCTTCTCGATCTCCTGACGCAGGGTCTCAATCTGGGATGGTTCGCCGAAACCATTCAACAGGAGGTTCGCGCCTTGGGCTGCCAATGCGCGGGCCATTCCAAGGCCAATTCCACTGGTGGAACCAGTGACCAGGGCAGTTTTTCCAGCAAGCATGGCGGACATCGAGGCTTCCTTTCTGAAGTTGTTAGCATGTGTGATCCAGTCAGATTAGCAGGACCCGTTGCCCCATGTCCCAGACCGAGTGGTTGCAGATTCAGTGTCAAAGCCCAGCGGGCCCTCACCGCATGGCGGTTCGCAGTTGGGGATCTCGGGCGGCAGACCGGGTGGTCGTCTGTGTTCATGGGCTGACCAGGATCTCCCAAGATTTTGAGCCGCTGGCCCAACGGCTGAGCAGTCGTTATTGGGTCTTGGCGCCCGACGTAGTCGGCCGAGGAGAGTCCGACCGCCTTGTGGATCCGAGTCACTACCATGTTGGTCAGTACGCCATGGACATGCAGGCCATGGCTCAGCAGTTGGGGCTCTCCACGGTCCACTGGGTGGGGACTTCGATGGGAGGACTAATCGCCATGGTGATGGCAGGCCAGGCGGCCTTGGGTGTGGGATTGGGCTTTCGATCCCTGGTGCTCAACGATGTCGGGGCGGTGGTCAGTGGATCCGCCCTTGATCGTATTGCCCTCTACCTCGGAACCAACCCATCGTTTTCATCGTTCGAACAGGGCCGTGGCCTGGTGGAGAAAATCTTCGCGGGATTTGGCCCCCACACCCCGGAGCAATGGGACTTCCTGGCCCGCGCGGTCTTGCGCTTGGAGGCCTCTGGTCATTGGCGTTTTCATTACGACCCTCGCATCGCTGAACCGTTTCGGTCGGCGATTGCGAGCAATGGTGGACGGGCGGCAGACCTGGACCTTTGGGGTCTCTACGATCAGATACAAGCCCCGACGCTTCTTGTTCGCGGTGGGCTGAGCGACCTGCTGACCGAGGAAGTGGCCTTGCAAATGACCCTTCGAGGGCCTCGAGCACAACTCGTTACCATAGCTGGAGTGGGTCATGCACCGTCTCTGCTGCAGAGTGATCAGATTGACCTGATCGAAGGTTTTATTTCCAACCAGTCTTAAAAGGAGTTTGTCTTGTCGACGATTAAACGTCTTGAAGTGGGAGCCCGGATGTCCGAGGCCTGTATCTACAACGGCGTGGTCTACCTGGCCGGCCAGGTGGCAGCGGACCCTTCCGCTGATGTGGTCGGCCAAACCCAACAGGTCCTGGCTGCCATCGACCGTCTGCTGGCCCAGGCCGGTTCGGATAAATCTCGGATTTTGTCGGCGCAGATTTTCCTGGCAGACATCGCTGACTTTCCCAAAATGAACAGTGTCTGGGACACCTGGGTGGTTCCTGGGGCCACACCGGCCCGGGCTACGGTGCAGGCCGCCATGGCGGCACCCGCCTACAAGGTGGAGATCAAGGTCATCGCCGCCCAGGCCTAAGCTCTCCCGGTACCACCAAAACAAAAGGCCCTGGGATCCCGCCCAGGGCCTTTTTCGCATTCGCTAGGAGAACGACTGCGACTTACTTCCAGCCGGTTTTGTCGGCAATCTGTTGGGCCGTACGGATCTGCTTGGCAAAGTCACCGATGGCCTGGGGGTCGCGCTTAAAATCGCCCAAGGTCTTGAGGGCAGGGTTGTCAGCCTTGAGGCCAGCCAAGACGGGCCATTCGTTGTTGCCGTTGGCGAAATCGGTCTGGGCCTCTTTGCTAGCCAGGAACTCCAGAAACTTGCGCGCGTTGTCCTTGTTGGGCGCATTTTTCAGTGTGCCACCACCGGAGATGTTGATGTGGGTGCCGCGGCCGGCCTGGTCTGGCCAGATGAGCTTGGTCTTGGCGACAACGGCCTGGTCCTCTGGTTTGCTGCTGCGCATGAGGCGAGCGTAGTAGTAGCTGTTGCTGACGGCCACACCGCACTCGCCCGAGGCGACCGCCACGATCTGGTCGGTATCGCCACCCTTGGGTTTTCGGGCCAGGTTGGCCACGACGCCTTTGGCCCACGCCTCAGCCTTGTCGGCGCCGTTGTGGGCGGCCTGGGAGGCGATCAGAGAGATCATGTAAGGATGTGAGGCGGTGCGTGTACAGACCAGGCCTTTGAGGGCTGGGCTGGCCAAGTCGGCATAGGTCTTGACCGAGTCAGCCTTCACCCGGGCAGGGTCAATGACCAGCACTCGGGCACGGGTCGTTAGTCCGAACCATAGGTTGCCCGAGCGCAGGCTGGCCGGAATGGCCTTTTCAAGTGAGGCCGACTGGGTGGCCTGAAAGAGGCCGTCTTGCTCGGCCGCGTAGAGGCGGGAGGCGTCGGCCAGCAGCAGCACGTCCCCGGGGCTGGCAGCCCCTTCGCTTTTGATTCTCTGCAGCAGTGCCTCGTCACCGGCACTCACGACATTGACTTTGATGCCGGTGGCCTTGGTGAACTTCTCATAGAGGGCGTCGTCGCTGCTGTAGTGCCGGGCTGTGTAAAGGTTCAGGACTCCGGCGGTCGCTTGTGCTTGCGCCTGGGGCAGGCCAGGGGCCAGGAGGGCGGCCAAGAGGGCCAATCCGACAAGCCGGCGGAATGGGACTGGTGAGGATTTCGTGTTGATCTTGTTCATGGACTCTGATGGATTTGGATGGTTGTGAAAGTGAGCAAATAGTAATACGAACATTTCTTATTTGCAAGTACTAGGTTTGCCACCCAACGCAAAGGGACCGGCGCCTTGGGGCAATTCCCAAAAGACAGTGAGCCGGCGCCTGTGACATAGTCCACCTGTATCTGATCCCAAACGAACAAAGGAGTCTTACGTGAAACAACGACCCATGCTCACCCAGGCCGATGTCGAAATGATGGGCGCAGCCGCTGAGGCCGAGGCCAAGAAGAACAACTGGGTGGTCAGCATCGCCATTTGTGACGACGGCGGTCATCTCTTGTGGTTCAAGCGCTTAGAGGGTGCCCCTCCGGTCTCGGCCTACATCGCGCCCGAGAAAGCCAAGACCGCAGCCCTGGGTCGTCGGGAATCCAAGATCTACGAAGACGTGATCAACAATGGTCGGACCTCATTTCTCTCCGCGCCCGAACTCAAGGGTATGCTCGAGGGCGGTGTGCCAGTCATGGTCGACGGGGTCTGTGTAGGCGCCGTGGGTGTGTCCAACGTCAAGTCAAACGAGGATGCACAGATCGCCAAGGCGGGCATTGCGGCCCTGGGTCTGTAAACGGTCAACCTTATTGGCGAAGAGGCCGTGCCAACCTTGGCACGGCCTTTTTGTTTCTAGGCGGCTTTGCCCTGTAGTTCGGCAATCTTGACTCGCCACTCTCTTGGTCCGGATTCATGAACCGCATCGCCGTTGCTGTCCACGGCCACGGTCACCGGCATGTCCTGAATCTCAAACTCGTAGATGGCTTCCATGCCCAGGTCTTCAAAGGCCAGGACTCTGGACTTCTTGATGGCCTTGCTCACCAGGTAGGCCGAGCCCCCGACGGCAATCAGATAGGCCCGCTTGTATTTCTTGATGGTGGCAACCGTGTCCGCACCGCGCTCAGCCTTGCCGACCATGGCCAGCAGACCGGTCTGACCCAGCATGGTCTCGGTGAAGGAGTCCATTCGGGTTGAGGTGGTGGGACCGGCGGGACCGACGGCCTCGCCGGCAATGGGGTCTACCGGGCCTACGTAATAAATGACGCGATTGGTGAAGTCCACGGGCAGCTTCTCCCCTCTGGCCAGCATGTCGGCGATGCGCTTGTGGGCGGCATCACGGCCCGTCAAGAGCTTGCCGTTGAGCAGCAGAGTCTGACCGGGCTTCCAGCTGGCGACTTCCTGGGGCGTCAGGCTGTCCAGGTCGACGCGTTTACTCTTCTGGGTGTCTGCCTTCCAGCTGACATTGGGCCAGTCGGACAGGGAAGGGGGGTCAAAGACCGCCGGGCCACTGCCGTCTAAGTGGAAATGAATGTGCCTTGTGGCCGCACAGTTGGGAATCATGGCCACTGGCAGGTTGGCGGCATGGGTTGGGCAGTCCATGATCTTGACATCCAGAACCGTGGTCAGACCGCCCAGGCCCTGTGCCCCAATGCCCAAGGCGTTGACGCGGTCGTATATCTCGATGCGTAGTTCTTCGATTCGGTTCTTGGGTCCGCGGGCCTTGAGTTCGGTCATGTCGACCGAGGCCATCAGGGATTCTTTGGCCAGCACCGCAGCCTTTTCGGGAGTGCCGCCGATGCCAATGCCCAGAATGCCGGGGGGGCACCAGCCAGCTCCCATGCTGGGCACTGTCTTGAGGACCCAGTCAGCGATGTTGTCGCTGGGGTTGAGGACTTGGAGCTTGGCCTTGGCCTCGCTGCCGCCGCCCTTGGCCGCGCAGATGACCTCGACGCCATCACCCGCCACCACCTCGTAGTGGATAACAGCCGGGGTGTTGTCTTTGGTGTTCTTTTTGCTGCCTGCCGGGTCTGCCAAGACAGAGGCACGCAGGGGATTCGAGGCCAGTGTGTAGGCCTGACGAACGCCCTCGTTGATCATGTCGGTGACCGACATGGTGGCGTCGGTCCACTGAACGTTCATGCCGATCTTGATGAAGACGGTCGCAATACCGGTGTCTTGGCAGATGGGTCGATGGCCCTCTGCGCTCATGCGACTGTTGGTCAGAATCTGGGCGATCGCGTCCTTGGCAGCGCTGCTCTGTTCTTTTTCGTAAGCAGAGGCCAAGGCATCTAGAAAGTCTTTGGGGTGGTAGTAGCTGATGAACTGAAAAGCGTCTCGGACGCTCTGAATCAGGTCGTTCTGACGAATGCTGGCCATGGTCAGGCTCTCCAGTGGTGATGTGAATTAATGGTGGTCGCTGGGTTTGTTCATCAGGCGATCGCAGTAGGCGATGGCAATCGCAGAAAACAGGAATGTGATGTGAATCACCGTCTGAGCGATGAGTGTCTTCTCGCTGTATTGCTCGGCATTGATAAAGGTCTTGAGCAGGTGAATGGACGAGATACCAATAATGGCTGTGGCCAGCTTGACCTTGAGCACCGAGGCATTCACGTGGGACAGCCACTCAGGCTGGTCGGGGTGGTTCTCCAGGTTCATCCGGGAGACGAAGGTCTCGTAGCCACCGACGATCACCATGATCAGCAGGTTGGAGATCATTACCACATCGATCAGGCCCAGCACGATCAGCATGATGGCGGTCTCGGTCAGGGGCTGGCTGCCGGTTGCTGGGGTAAAGACACCAGACAGCAGGTGACTCAACTCCACCCAGAAGTGAAAGACATAGACCGCCTGAGCCAGGATCAGGCCAAGGTAGAGAGGCAGCTGAAGCCAACGGCTGGCAAAGATCATTTGAGGCAGGGGTTTGAGGTGGCGCATATGACAGGGTTGGTTTTTTGTCGTAGATTAAGGATATAAGGCCTTTTAGGCAGGTAGAGCGGCTCCAGATGTATACAAGAAGGCGCATACCCAGAACAGATTTCTATTATCTCTCAGGAGGAGACAACCATGTCCACCGGCATCGAATCGGTCATGCATGAGGATCGTATCTTTGAAGCGCCTCATGATTTTGCGGCCAAGGCCCGCATCAACAGCATGGAGGCCTACAAGGCCCTCTGCAAGGAGGCCGAGGATGATTACGCGGGCTTCTGGGCCAAGCGGGCCCGCGAGGAACTCACCTGGCACAAGCCCTTCACCCGGGCCCTGGACGAGTCCAACGCGCCCTTCTACAAGTGGTTTGATGACGGTCAGCTCAACGTCTCGCACAACTGCCTTGAGCGCAACATCGACAACGGCAATGGCGACAAGGTGGCCATTATTTTCGAGGCGGATGGTGGTCAGGTTACCCATGTCACCTACAAGCAGCTCTATGCCAAGGTCTGCGCACTGGCCAATGGCCTGAAGTCTCTGGGATACAAAAAAGGCGATCGGGCCCTGATTTACATGCCCATGTCGGTCGAGGGTGTGGTGGCCATGCAGGCCTGTGCTCGTTTGGGCGTCATTCACTCGGTCGTGTTTGGGGGCTTTTCGGCCAAGAGCCTGCAGGAGCGGGTGGTGGATGCTGGCGCGACGCTGGTTATCGCTGCTGACGAGCAGTGCCGTGGCGGCAAGAACATCCCCCTCAAGCCAGCCGTCGACGAGGCTTTCTCCATGGGCGGCTGCGAGGGCGTCAAGCACGTGGTGGTCTATCGCCGCACCGGTGGCAATGTGCCCATGGTCGCTGGTCGTGACATCTACATGGACGAGCTGGTCAAAGGCCAGGCCGAGACCTGTGAGCCCGTCTGGGTCGAGGCTGAGCACCCCTTGTTCATCCTGTACACCTCCGGTTCGACGGGCAAGCCCAAGGGAGTCCAGCACTCCAGCGGCGGCTATCTGCTGCACGCCAAACTGACCATGAAGTACACCTTCGACATTCGTGACGAAGACGTCTTCTGGTGCACGGCCGACATCGGCTGGGTAACCGGCCACACTTACATTGCCTACGGGCCCCTGGCCTGCGGGGCCACCCAGATTGTCTTTGAGGGGGTGCCCACCTATCCGAATGCCGGTCGTTTCTGGGACATGATTCAGAAACACAAGGTCTCGATCTTTTACACCGCGCCAACGGCGATTCGCTCGCTGATCAAGGCTGGAGAGACGACGCCCGAGTACCACCCTCAACACTTCAACCTCAAGTCGCTGCGGCTGCTGGGCTCGGTTGGTGAGCCGATCAACCCCGAGGCCTGGATGTGGTACCACACCAACGTGGGCCATGGACGCTGCCCCATCGTAGATACCTTCTGGCAGACCGAGACCGGTGGCCACATGATCACCCCCATGCCGGGTGCGACCCCTCTGGTGCCGGGCTCCTGCACACTGCCGTTCCCCGGTATTCAGGCGGCCATCGTTGACGAGGCCGGTGGGGACCTGCCCAACGGGCAGGGTGGCATCCTGGTGGTGAAGAAGCCTTGGCCCTCCATGATTCGGACCATTTGGAACGATCCCGAGCGCTTCAAAAAGTCTTATTTCCCCGAGGAGCTCGGCGGTAGGCTCTATCTGGCTGGCGATGGCGCGATCCGTGACAAAGACACGGGCTACTTCACCATCATGGGTCGTATCGACGACGTTCTGAACGTGTCGGGTCATCGCATGGGCACCATGGAGATCGAATCTGCCCTGGTGGCCAACCATCTGGTCGCCGAGGCCGCTGTGGTGGGCCGTCCCGACGAGTTGACCGGTGAGGCCATCGTGGCCTTTGTGGTGCTCAAAGGCGCCCGTCCCACTGGAGAAGACGCCAAAAAGCTGGCCAATGAGCTGCGCAACTGGGTGGGCAAAGAGATCGGTCCGATCGCCAAGCCCAAAGAAATTCGGTTTGGCGACAACCTGCCCAAGACGCGTTCGGGCAAGATCATGCGCCGCCTGCTGCGTACCCTGGCCAAGGGCGAGGAGATCACCCAGGACACCTCCACCCTCGAGAACCCAGCCATTCTGGAGCAGTTGAAACAGGCGACCTGATTGGGTCTGGCCTGAAAGAGGGGCAGGGGGCTCCCGCAAGGGGTCGCCTGCCTGATACACTCTCGCCCTTGACTCTGGGCTTTTAACCCGAGTCGGATGTCCTCTCTGCGGAGAGATGGATGAGTGGTTTAAGTCGCACGCCTGGAAAGCGTGTATAGGTTAATAGCCTATCGGGGGTTCGAATCCCCCTCTCTCCGCCACACCTTTTGAAAAAGATATGAACACGGCCGAGGCTAAACGCGTTTTAGAGGCCGCCTTGTTGACCAGCAATGAGCCCATGTCAACGGCTCAGCTCAGGCGGCTATTCGAAGATGAATTCGACGAGGAGACGATTCGTCTGCTGCTCGACGATTTGCGTCGTGATTGGCACGACCGCAGTGTCGAGCTGGTGCCCCTCGCCTCGGGCTGGCGTTTTCAGTCTCGCCCCGAGATGCGCGAGTACCTGGATCGCCTCAAGAGTGAGAAGCCCGCTCGTTACTCACGGGCCGTGATGGAGACGCTGGCCATCATTGCCTACCGTCAGCCCGTCACCCGCGGGGACATTGAAGAAATCCGCGGCGTGGTGGTGGCCTCACCGGTGATCAAATCCCTAGAGGATCGCGGCTGGGTTGAGGCGATCGGACATCGGGATGCGCCCGGTCGTCCCGCACTCTATGGCACCACCCGCCAGTTTTTAGATGATTTGGGTCTGCGGTCCTTGCAGGAGTTGCCTGCGCTCGAGGATGGCTGGTCCGAGGCCGCCACCCATATGCTGCTGCAGGCGGGTGCCCCTGATGCACCGACCGATCAGCCTTTGGCAGCGGATAACCCAGCGGGCGACAACCCTGCGACCGACGCACCATGACACAGAAGGACTCTCAGTTGGATACTTCAGCAGCATCCCCCGACCAGGCGGACCAGGCCGACGACCTCGAGGATCTCGAGCAGGCTTCCGCAGATGACACAGACTTTGACGAGGATGAGCCAGGGCCAGAGGCCTTCCACGACGGCCTAGACGAATCGGCACAGGATGACCAGCCGGAAGAGCCACTGCCCTTCCTGGCCCAGGATGCCGAGCAGAAAGAACAGCTCACGGCCAAACCCTCGGGCCTGGATTACGACCCTCCCAAGCTTCACAAGGTGCTGGCTGACGCTGGCATCGGCTCCCGACGCGAGATGGAGGAACTGATTCTGGCCGGGCGTGTGTCAGTGAACGGTACACCGGCCCACATTGGTCAGCGCATCAGTCACACCGATCAGGTGAAAGTCAATGGCAAGCCCATTCGGTTTCGGGTCCAGCCGCCGCCCGTTCGAGTGCTGGCCTATCACAAGCCTGCGGGTGAGATTGTCACCAAGTCAGACCCCCAGCATCGCGTCACCGTATTCAAAAAACTGCCGTCCGTGAAGTTTGGGCGTTGGATCACCGTTGGCCGTCTGGACGTCAACACCGAGGGTCTGCTCCTGTTCACCACCTCGGGTGAGTTGGCCAATCGGCTCATGCATCCCCGAAATGAGGTCGAGCGGGAGTATGCCGTTCGAGTCCTTGGTGAGCTGGAAGACGAGCAGCTCGAGCAGCTTCGCACGGGGATTGACCTGGGAGATGGCCAGCCACCGGCCCAGTTCGATCAGATCGAACCCGCCGGCGGGGAGGGTGCAAACCGCTGGTACAAGGTGGTCATTCGCGAGGGACGCAACCGAGAAGTCCGTCGCATGTTTGAGGCCGTTGGCCGTACGGTCAGCCGTCTCATTCGAATTCGCTATGGACTGGTGGCGCTGCCATCCAGCCTTCGCCGCGGACAGTCTGCCGACCTTAACGAGGCCTCCGTGGCCGCCCTCATGGCCTCCGTTGGTCTGAAGGCTGCAGGTGCTGGCCGACCCCCTCAAAAGAAAAGTCGGTCTCAGGCGCGTCAACGTCCGGGGCCAGAGGCCTTTGGTGGGCCCATGTCCTCTGGCCAGAGGATTCAGCAGGACCCGCATGACCGGGCCCTGGATCAGCAGGACTGGGACGAGGAACACCAGGACGATGAGTGGCAGCCCTCCGGGCCAGATGCCCACCTGTCTCAGCTGGCGGGACCCGTCAAAAAACGTCAGGGCGCTAAACGACCCAATCCATTGCAGACCACCTGGGGCACGGCCAAGCCAGCCGGCCCACACCTCTCAGCGCCCCAGCGTCAGGGGGCGGGCGGCAAACGGCGCAAGAAGCCTGGCAGCGGGCCCTTGGGGGGGGCTTCGGCCCGTCCTACGGGTCAAGGCCCGGGACCTGGGGGCAGTGGGCGACCGGCCGGTCGAGGCGGGCCCCGCAAAAAAGGCCCCAGAAAGCCGCCCCCGGGTTGATTGATGGGCCCCAACCCTCTATAATCGCGTCAGAACTGATTTCACAGAAATGGGCTCCACAGAGCCCATTTTTTTTTGATTTAAATCTTTGAGTCGTTGTTTTGGGAGTGGCAGGTGGTCACAGATCGCACATGGCAGGCCGTAGAAGCCGGGGTTTCGACCCTGGGGTTCGAGCTCGTCGACTGTGAGCAGACCCCGGGTGGCATTCTGCGGGTGTTTATTGATGTTCCGACTGGCGAGCGGCTAATCGACATCAAGGATTGTGAGCAGGTGTCCAATCAATTGGTCCACCAACTGCCCGTCGAGGGCGTGGACTTTGACCGGCTCGAGGTCTCCTCGCCAGGCCTGGACCGCCGCCTGACCAAACCGGCTCACTTCGAGCGATTCATGGGGTGTCAGGTCAAGCTCAAGCTCAAACGCCCCTTGAGCAACCGCCGAAATTTTGAAGGTCGACTGGCCCATGTGGACAGTCCGCCCAGCCCAGATGCAGCACCAGCCTATCGCCTGGTGCTTGAGGAAAAGGCCGATGGTGAGTCGGTCCTTGATTTTGAGTTGTCTGATCTTGAACAGGCCCGTCTGGTGCCTGAATTTTCTTTCAAGGAGAAAAGGCGATGAGCCGTGAGATCCTGTTGTTGGCCGATGCACTCGCACGTGAGAAGAGCGTAGACCGTGACATCGTATTTCAAGCCATTGAGACGGCCCTGGCCTCGGCGACCAAGAAGCAATTCACCGACGAGGTGGATGTCCGCGTCACCATTGATCGGGACTCCGGTGATCACGAGGCGTTCCGGCGCTGGCTGGTCGTGCCCGATGGCGAACTCGAGGACCACGACCTGCAGATCATTCTGTCAGAGGCTCAAAAGCAGATCTCCGACATTGAGGTCGGCGATTACATCGAAGAAGAGCTCGAGCCCATTCCCTTTGGTCGTATCGGGGCCCAGGCCGCCAAACAGGTCATCCTGCAGCGCATTCGAGAGGCCGAGCGTGAGCAAATCCTCAAAGACTTCCTGGAGCGTGGTGAGTCGGTCATCAATGGCACGGTCAAGCGTCTGGAGCGTGGTGATGTCCTGATTGAGGCCGGCAAGATCGAAGCCCGACTGCCCCGCGATCAGATGATCCCCAAAGAGAATCTGCGTCCTGGTGATCGGGCTCGGGCCTACATGCTGCGTGTGGACCGCACACCACGTGGTCCGCAGATCATCCTGTCGCGGACGGCACCCGAGTTCATCATGAAACTGTTCGAACTCGAAGTCCCCGAGATCGAGCAGGGGCTGCTAGAGATCAAGTCGGCCGCTCGCGACGCCGGTGTCCGCGCCAAGATCGCTGTCCACACCAAAGACCGTCGCATCGACCCCATCGGCACCTGTGTTGGTGTCCGTGGCAGCCGTGTGCAGGCCGTGACCCATGAATTGGCTGGTGAGCGCGTGGACATTGTGCTGTGGTCAGAGGACCCAGCCCAGTTTGTGATCGGTGCCCTGGCGCCAGCCAACGTGAGCTCCATCGTGGTCGATGAGGAACGTCATGCCATGGACGTGGTGGTGGACGAGGCTGAGTTGGCGATCGCCATTGGGCGTGGTGGACAGAACGTTCGCCTGGCCTCTGAGCTGACTGGCTGGCAGATCAACATCATGACCAGCGAAGACGCCGAGAAAAAATCCGAGGAGGAGCGCGGCAAGGTCCTGGCCACGTTTGTTGAGAAGCTGGATGTCGACGAAGAGGTCGCCGAGGTGCTGGTGGCCGAAGGCTTCTCCAGCCTAGAGGAAATCGCTTACGTGCCCATCGCAGAAATGCTCGAGATTGAAGCCTTCGACGAGGACACCGTCAACGAGCTGCGCAACCGGGCCCGCAATGCCCTGCTGACCGAGGCCATTGCCCAGGAAGAGAAGCTTGAGACCACCGCAGAGGATCTGCTGGCCATGGAGGGCATGGACCATGAACTGGCTGCCAAGCTGGCCGACGGCAAGGTCTTCACCCGTGATGACCTGGCGGAACTGGCTGTAGACGAGTTGATGGAGATGTCCGGCGTTGACGAGGCGCGTGCCAGCGCACTCATCATGAAGGCACGTGAACATTGGTTTGCCGACGAGCAAACCCAGGCGGACTAAGGGAGGCATAGGACTGGATGGCTGCGAAAAATGTTGAGAGTTTTGCTGCAGAGCTAAAGCTACCGGTCGAGACACTGCTCGAGCAGTTGAAGGCCGCCGGCGTCAAGAAGACCAAGGGGGAAGACCCCATCTCCGAGGCTGATAAAGAAAAGCTTCTGGAGGCCCTTCGCAAGGCCCATGGCGGCAGCGAGGTGGCCCCACGCAAAAAGATCACGATCACCAAGCGTCAGACCTCTGAGATCAAGCAGGCCGATGGCTCAGGGAAGTCCAGGACCATTCAGGTCGAGGTTCGAAAGAAGCGGGTCTTCGTAAAGCGGGACGAGAACGAGGCCGCGACCGAGGCCCCCCCCGTCGAGTCTGCCGCACCAGCGATTGATCAGGCCGAACTCGAGCGTCGTGAGGCAGAGGCCGCTCGTCAGCGTGAACTGCTGGCCCGCCAGGAAGAGGCCCGCCTGGCCAGGCTCGCCGCTGAAGAAGAGGCTCGTGCAGCCGCCCAGGCCGCAGAGCAGGCTGCCGCCAGTGCGGCAGCCAGTGCTCAGACACCGGACTCGGCGGAGCAGTCCCCATCCCCAGAGGTCACGGCCGCTGACACGGAGTCTGCTGCAGGGACCGATGCAGAGCCCGAGAAAAAATCCAAGGTTCGCAAGGTCACGGCCCAGCAGGCCACCGCCAACAGCGAGGCCCGCCGAGCCGTTGAGGACGAGGTCGCGGCCATTAACCGGCTGATGAATGCCGCGCGCACGGGGAAGTTGGCGGCCACCGCCAAGGCTCCCGAGCCGCCCAAGCCAGAGGCCAAGGCCGACACCATCACGCTCAAGACCCAGGTCAAGAAGCCTGGGGAAGAGACCAGCGACAAGCCAAAGGACAAAAAGAACGAGAAGTCGGTCAAGTCCTCACAGCTCTCATCGACCTGGCAGGAGGATGGCGCCAAGCGTCGTGCCTTGAAGACCCGTGGCGATGTCACCGGTGGAACCGGCGGCTGGCGTGGCGGGCCAAAAGGCCGCAACAAATCCGCTGAGAAGTCGGAGTCCAACTTTGTAGCGCCGACTGAGCCGGTCATCAAAGACGTTCACATTCCCGAGACCATCACCGTGGCCGATTTGGCCCACAAGATGTCGGTCAAGGGTGCGGAGGTCGTCAAGACCCTCATGAAGATGGGCCAGATGGTCACCATCAACCAGGTCTTGGATCAAGAGACCGCGATGATCGTGGTCGAGGAAATGGGCCACAAGGCCTTTGCCGCCAAGCTGGATGATCCCGAGGCCTTCCTCGAGGAGACCGTGGTCGATGGGCAGTCTGAATCGGAAACCCGTCCCCCAGTGGTCACCATCATGGGTCACGTTGATCACGGCAAGACCTCTCTGCTCGATTACATTCGTCGCACCAAAGTGGCTGCCGGCGAGGCCGGCGGCATCACCCAGCACATCGGTGCCTATCATGTGGAGACGCCCCGTGGCGTGATCACGTTCCTGGATACACCGGGTCACGAGGCGTTTACGGCCATGCGTGCCCGAGGCGCCAATGCCACGGACATCGTCATCCTGGTGGTCGCAGCCGACGATGGTGTGATGCCTCAGACCAAAGAGGCGATTGCCCACGCGAAGGCCGCTGGTGTCCCCATTGTGGTGGCCATCAACAAGATCGACAAGCCAGAGGCCAACCCAGAGCGGGTCAAGGGTGAACTGGTGGCAGAAGAGGTCGTGCCAGAAGACTTCGGTGGAGACTCGCCCTTTATTCAGGTCTCTGCCAAGACCGGTCAGGGCGTGGACGAGTTGTTGGAAAACGTCTTGTTGCAGGCGGAGGTCTTGGAGCTCAAGGCACCCGTCAAGGCCATGGCCAAGGGCCTGGTGATCGAGGCTCGTATCGACAAAGGCCGAGGCCCTGTTGCCACGGTCCTGGTTCAGTCCGGCACCCTGCGCAAAGGCGACATTCTGCTGGCTGGCAGTGCCTTTGGCCGCGTGAGGGCCATGCTCGACGAGGCCGGTCGTCAGATCGACGAAGCCGGTCCCTCGATTCCTGCAGAGATTCTGGGCCTGACCGAGGTCCCTCAGGCTGGTGACGAGATGATGGCCCTGGGCGATGAGCGCAAGGCGCGCGAGATCGCCTTGTTCCGTCAAGGAAAGTTCCGTGACGTTCGCCTGGCCAAGCAGCAGGCTGCCAAGCTGGAGAACATGTTTGAGAACATGGCCGACCAGGCCAAGGTCCTGCCGCTGATCGTCAAGGCCGATGTCCAGGGCTCCCAAGAGGCCTTGTCAGCCTCCCTCCAAAAGCTCTCGACGGACGAGGTCCGCGTTCAGGTGGTCCACGCGGCCGTTGGCGCCATCACCGAATCCGACATCAACCTGGCCACTGCATCCAAGGGCGTCATCATTGGCTTTAACGTCCGTGCTGATCAAGCCTCCAAGAAGCTGGCCGAGGCCAATGGCGTGGAGCTGCGCTACTACAACATCATTTATGACGCCGTCGATGATGTGAAAAATGCCATGCAGGGCATGTTGGCGCCGGAGAAGAAAGAAGTGGCCCTGGGTCTGGTCGAGATTCGACAGGTCTTCAAGGTCTCTCGTCTGGGCAACATTGCCGGCTGTATGGTGCTCGAGGGCCTGATCCGACGTGGCGCCCGCATTCGTCTGCTGCGTGAGAACGTGGTCATCTGGGAGGGCGAACTCGACTCCTTGAAACGCTTCAAGGACGATGCCAAAGAGGTGAAAGAAGGCTTTGAGTGCGGTCTAACACTCAAGGGCTACGACGACATCCAAGAAGGAGACCAGCTTGAGGTCTTCGAAATCCAGGAAATCGCGCGCACCCTCTAAGGCCGCCGTCGACCGGGGCTTTCGAGTTGCAGACCAGATCCAGCGGGACTTAGCGGAGCTGCTGCGACTCGAAGTCAAGGACCCACGCATCGGGTTTGTGACGCTGACCGAAGTCGAGGTCACGCCCGACTACACCCACGCAAAGGTCTATTTCACCGTTCTGCCGGACGACGAGCAGACTTTTGAGAAGACCGCAGCGGGGCTCCAGGCCTGCCGCGGATTTCTGCGCCAGCAACTCGGCCGTCGGCTGCAGATTCACTCGACGCCAGAGTTGCACTTCATTCGTGATGATTCGGTGGCCCGAGGCATGGCCTTGAGTCAACTGATCGACCAGGCCAATCAGGGAAGCGCCTCATGACCGCGGTGGCCGCCCGTTTGCCCCGTAGGGCCCTCAATGGCGTATTGGTCTTGGACAAGCCCGTGGGTCCATCCTCCACCCAGGCGCTCTCCGCTGCCAAGCGCTTGTTTGGCGCGATCAAGGCTGGTCACGGTGGCACACTTGACCCCATGGCCAGCGGCATTCTGCCCGTTCTCTTCGGTGAGGCCACCAAGTTTGCCCAGCAAGGCTTGGATGCCGACAAGACCTACGTCGCAACCATTGCCCTGGGTCAGGAGACCGATACCGGTGATGCCGAGGGCCAGGTGATCAGCAGTCAGTCGGTCTCGGTGGGCCGGGCTGAACTCGACCGAGTACTGGCTGCACAGCTGGGCATGCAAGACCAAAAGCCACCCATGTATTCAGCCCTGAAGCACCAGGGGCGTCCCCTCTACGAATACGCCCGGGCCGGTCAGACGGTCGATAAGCCAGCCCGTCAGATTCACATTCACCAGATCGAACTCCTGTCCTTTGACTCCCCCACCGCGGTCATTCGCGTTCGCTGTTCAAAGGGCACCTACATTCGGGTGTTGGCGCAGACCATCGGCCAGCAATTGGGCTGTGGCGCTCATCTGGCTGCGCTGCGCCGCACTGGGGTTGGCAGCCTTCAGATTGACCAGTCCTTTAGCCTAGAGGCCCTAGAGGCCATGAGCCTGGAGAGACGCGAGGACTGCCTACTGCCGGTAGATGCCTTGGCAGGGCACTGGCCCATCGTTGTCCTGTCACCAGCCGAGGCACAGGAGTTGTCCTTTGGCCGCTCGATCGACTTTGAGGCCGAACGGCTGTCACAGGTGCTGGCGTCGGCCGGCTGTCACTCGCCTGACAAGTTCCGTCTTTACGATACCGAACAACATTTTCTGGGCACTGGTCAGGTGATCGATCACCGGCTATGGCCCGCGCGCCTTGTCGCGCAACCACTTTTTCACTAGGGAGTCTCTATGCGCCAACTGCGCAACATCGCCATCATTGCCCACGTTGACCACGGTAAAACCACGCTGGTCGACAAGCTCTTGTCTCAGTCCGGAACCTTCCGATCCAATCAGGCCGTTGCCGAACGGGTCATGGACTCCAACGATCTTGAGAAAGAGCGCGGCATCACCATTCTGGCCAAGAACTGTGCGGTGACCTATGAGGACACCCACATCAACATCGTGGACACACCGGGGCACGCAGACTTTGGTGGTGAGGTGGAGCGCGTCTTGTCCATGGTGGACGGCGTTCTGCTGCTGGTCGATGCCGTCGAGGGCCCCATGCCACAGACCCGCTTTGTGACCCGAAAGGCCCTGGCCCAGGGTCTCAAGCCCATCGTGGTGGTCAACAAGATTGACCGTCCAGGGTCCAGGCCTGACTGGGTGGTCAGCCAGACCTTTGACCTCTTTGACAAGCTGGGGGCCACCGAAGAGCAGCTCGACTTTCCAGTGGTCTATGCCTCGGCCTTGAACGGCTGGGCGACCCTGGACCACAAGAATCCTGGCACCGACATGCGTGCACTCTTTGAGGCCGTTCTTAAATACGTTCCTGTTCGGGACGACGACACCAGTGCACCCTTGCAGCTGCAGATCTGTTCACTGGACTACTCGAGCTATGTAGGCAAGATCGGCATCGGTCGTGTGGCCCGCGGCACCATTCGTCCGCTGCAAGACGTGATCATTCAGGACGGACCCGAGGGGACCCCCAAAAAGGCCAAGATCAACCAGGTCTTGACCTTCAAAGGTCTGGACCGTCAGGTGGTCGATCAGGCCCTCGCCGGCGACATCGTCCTGATCAATGGCATTGAGGACCTGAACATTGGCACCACGGTCTGCGATCCATCGGCGGTAGAGCCTTTCCCCATGCTCAAGGTCGACGAGCCCACGCTGAGCATGAACTTCATGGTCAACAGCTCTCCCTTGGCTGGCAAGGAAGGCAAGTTTGTGACCAGTCGACAGCTGCGTGAGCGTCTGGAGCGGGAACTCAAGAGCAACGTCGCCCTGCGTGTGGAATTTGGCTCAGACACCGACACTTTCTTGGTCTCGGGCCGTGGTGAGCTGCACCTGACGATTCTCTTGGAGAACATGCGCCGCGAGGGGTATGAACTGGCGGTCTCGCGTCCGCGAGTCGTCATGAAAACCAGTCCGACGGGTGAAAGGCTGGAACCCTACGAGATGTTGACGGTTGATGTGGAGCAGGAGCACCAGGGTCCGGTCATGGAGAACCTGGGCCTTCGCAAGGGGGACCTGTTGGACATGGTGCCGGATGACAAGGGCCGTGTGCGACTGGAATACCGCATCCCCGCACGCGGGCTGATCGGCTTTCAGGGCGAGTTCCTGACCATCACGCGAGGCACTGGGCTGATGAGTCACATCTTTGATGAGTACGGCCCCTACAAAGGCGAGCTGGCGGAGCGCCGAAACGGCGTGCTGATCTCTCAGGACGATGGCGAGGCCGTGGCCTATGCACTCTGGAAACTCCAGGAGCGAGGCCGCATGTTCGTCTCGCCGGGCGAGAGGCTTTACGAGGGCATGATCATTGGCATTCACTCTCGTGACAACGACCTGGTGGTGAATCCGGTCAAAGAGAAAAAGCTCACCAACGTTCGAGCATCAGGCAAGGATGAGCACATCGACCTGACCACCCCCATTCAACTGACCCTAGAGAAGGCTGTCGAATTCATCGCAGACGACGAACTGGTGGAGATCACCCCTCAGAGCATTCGCCTGCGAAAGCGACACCTGGTGGAGCACGAGCGTCGTCGCGCCGCTCGTGAGGAGGCGGCCTGATCATGGGTTCGACCATCCTGTCATCGCTGGCCGCCAGTCGGCAGCTGGTCCTGGATCTGGAATCGGATGCGGGCCTTCAGGCTCGTCTGGAACAGGCCGTGGATCTCTGCGTGGCGGCCTTGTCGAACGGCAAGAAGATTTTGTTTGCGGGCAATGGTGGTAGCGCCGCCGAGTCACAGCATTTTGCAGCCGAGCTGGTGGGCCGGTTCCTCAAGGAGCGATCCCCCCTGGCGGCGGTGGCCCTGAACACTGACACCTCGGCGCTGACCGCCATTGGAAATGACTACGGCTATGAGCACGTCTTTGCTCGACAGGTGCAGGCCATCGGCCAGGCCGGTGACGTTCTGGTGGGCCTATCGACCTCAGGCCGCTCCAAGAACCTAGTCGTGGCCTTCCAGGCTGCTCAGCACAAGGGTCTGCAGACCATCTCGCTCACGGGCCGTGACCCACGTGACCTGGGACCTCTGAGCAGTGTCATTCTGAACATGCCGTCCGACCACACGCCTCAGATTCAAGAGGGTCATCTGATCATCGGCCATCTGCTCTGCGGTCTGATTGAGGAGCGGCTGCTGGGCCGCTGATGTCTTGGCCGAGCCCACGCTTCTGGCCCAGGCCCACGCCTGGCGGCAGTCGCAGGACTGGCAGTCTGCTGGCTGGTCCAGTGAGCAGGCCTTCTTGGCCGCAGCCCGAACCTCTGACTGGGTCGCTACTCTCGGTCTAGACCAGGCCACCCAGACGGCCTGCCTGATCTACCCGGTGGCCCTTGAGAGGGCCAGCTCTGATAAGGCCTTGGCAGTCCAGTGGGGCGAGGACATCGTCGGCCTGCTCAAGGGCTTTGACCGACTGGCCAGCATGCGGGGCCAGTTGGGCTCGGGCCAGGCTGGTGCTGATTCGTCCCATGGTCGACAAGACCAAATGGAGACCCTGCGTCGCATGATCTTGGCGCTCTCCGATGACATTCGAGTGGTCATTGCTCGGCTGGCCTTTCACCAGGTTCGCCTGGAGGACATGGCCCAGGGCCTGCGCCAGTCAGACAGCGAGACCGCTCGTGAGCAGGCTTTGCGACTCGGTCAAGAGACCATGCTGGTGCAGGCGCCCTTGGCCAATCGACTGGGCATTTGGCAGCTCAAATGGGCCATGGAGGACCTGGCCTTTCGATTCACCCAGCCCCAGGTCTACAAGCAGATCGCGGGCTGGCTAGATGAGAAACGCACCGAGCGAGAGGCCTTTGTCCACCGCACGATATCGGCCCTGACCGAGCTGATGCAAAAGGCTGGCCTTGAGGCGCAGGTCGCAGGTCGCCCCAAGCACCTCTACAGCATCTACAACAAGATGCGCCAGAAGGCCCTGGCCTTTGATGATCTGAGGGACCTGCGTGCCTTTCGGATTCTGGTGAGGACACAGGCCGACTGTTACGAGGCCCTGGCCCAGTTGCATGCGGCCTATCGGCCCATGACCGATGAGTTCGATGACTATATTGTGCGGCCCAAGCCCAATGGCTATCAGTCGTTGCACACGGTCTTGCTCGATGAGCAGGATCGGCCATTCGAGGTTCAGGTTCGAACCCATGACATGCACCTTCGAGCCGAGTACGGGGTGGCCGCCCACTGGCGATACAAAGAGACCGGCGGCTCTGCCCCGATGCCATCGGGCTCTGATGCCAAGTCGGGTCATGAGCAGCAGATTCAGTGGCTTCGCCAGATGCTGGACTGGGGACAGGCAGTCGGTCAGGTTCGACTCTCATCGGACCGAATCTACGTCCTGACCCCACAGGCTCGCATTGTGGAGTTGACTGCGGGTGCTACAGCCTTGGATTTCGCCTATGCCTTGCACACCGAATTGGGCCACCGCTGCCGAGGGGCCAAGGCCGATGGACAGATCATCACGCTGCAGACCCCCTTGGCCACGGGCCAGACGATTGAACTCCTGACCGTTAAGCAGGGGACACCCAGCCGCGATTGGCTGCAGCCGGAGTTGGGCTACCTGAAGACCAATCGGGCCCGGTCAAAGGTTCGGGCCTATTTCAATGCGCTTGAGGCCGAGGACAAGGGTTCTTCTGGGCAGGCGACTGGCCTCACCGAGGAGCAGGCCAGCACAACGCAAGCGATGACAGCCCACGAGCAGGAGGTCGAGCAGACCCTGATGGCCAGGGTCCAGCGCACCAGGCCAACCGCCGGTAAGGGCCAGGTCCTGGTGGTGGGCGTGGACCGGATGCTCACGCACTTTGCCAAGTGCTGCCGGCCCTTGCCCCCCGATGCCATCCTGGGTTTTGTAACCCGTGGCCGGGGCGTGACCGTCCACAGGGCTCAATGCCCAACCCTTGCTCGTATGTCAGCGGCCCAGCCGGATCGCGTCATTGAGACGAGTTGGGGTAGCCCCGCCTCCCCATCGTCAGCCTCATCAGGTCCTCGCGCCACCTACGCGGTGGGCCTCACCCTTCGGGCCGATCGTCGAGATGGCTTCATGCGTCTGATGACCGAGACCTTGATCAAGGAGCGGGTCAGTCTGGGTCGACTGACCACTCACCAGACCAGCGAGAGCCTGACCCTGAACGCAGAGGTTCAGGTGGAAGACGCGGCCCAGTTGGACCATTGCCTCACAGCCCTTCGGGGCCTGCCGGGCGTGCGGTCGGTCGTGAGAGACTAGTCCGATCGTGACTGTCACCCAACCACCTCTTACACGGACCACTGCGGCGACTGCTGCGACCAGCACCTCGCGCGCCGATGCGTGGCCGCGACTATCCGATCGTGCCGTCGAGACCCGACCCTTTCATGTGATGGCGATCCTGGCTCGGGCCCATGCGGTTCGGGCTCGGGGCATTCAGACCGTGAGCATGGTGGTCGGGGAGCCCGACTTCCCCACACCCGCGCCCATTGTTCAGGCTGCTCAACAGGCGCTGGCCACTGGCCAGCAGCACTACACCGATGCGATTGGCACCCAGGCCCTTCGCCACGCGATTGCACAGGACTATGCAGATCGGGATGGCCTGGCGATTGACGTCAGTCGGATTGCCGTCACGGCGGGGGCCTCAGCGGCCTTGCTGCTGACCATGGGAGCGATTCTGAATCCGGGTGATGAGGTCCTGATTGCCGATCCTGGCTACCCCTGCAACCGACAGTTCATCTCCGCCATGGGCGGCGTGCCCAAGCCCATCGTGGTCAGCCCTCAGCATCACTTTGCACCAACAGCGGAGCAGGTGGCCGCTGCCTGGGGACCCAAGACCAAGGCCCTGCTGCTCGCCTCACCAGCCAACCCAACCGGCTGTCTGCTGCCCTTGGAGCAGGCACGGGCCATTGATCAGGTGGTGCGTGACAAGGGGGGCTGGTTTATTGCCGATGAGATTTACCTGAGGCTGTGCTTTGAGGCTCAGCCCAAGAGCCTTTTGCAGTTCGGCGAGCACATCATTTCCATCAACAGTTTTTCCAAAACCTATTCCATGACCGGCTGGCGCCTGGGTTGGATGGTGGCAGCAGCCCAGGTGATCGAGGCCGTGGAGCGTCTGGCCCAGAACCTGTTTATCTCACCGGCCAGTCTGCCCCAGCAGGCCGCCCTGGCGGCCTTCACGCCCCAGACCCGCGCCATTGTCGAGACCTATCGGCAGTCCTATGCCGAGCAGGCCCGCTACGTACTGCCCAGGCTCGAGCAGATGGGGTTGGCCGTTCCCGCCAGACCCGATGGCGCGTTCTACGCCTACTGTGATGTCTCGGCCGTGACCGATGACAGCTACGGCCTGTGTCTTCAAGCCTGTGATGAACTGGGGGTGTTGCTGGCGCCAGGCCGGGACTTCAGTGACCACCAGTCCGAGCGCTACCTTCGGGTGTCCTTTCCAAAGCCCATCGCGGTTTTATCAGAGGGCTTGGATCGACTGTCGCGTTATTTCTTGGGACGAAAGGCCCGGCAGATCGATTCGTCGGTGTGAAGACTGGGGCCGCCAATGAGTTCCAGACCATAGGGCACAGCCGCAAAAATGCCCGGGACCTTGATCTCGCCCTGGTCGTCTCTGAGGCCCTCAAGCGTCTCTTGAATCGACTTGGGTCGGCCTGGCAGGTTGATGATCAAGGCTTGACCCCGTACCACGGCGACCTGTCTCGACAGGATGGCGGTGGGCACAAACTGAAGCGAGATCTGTCGCATCTGCTCTGCAAATCCGGGTAGCTCCTTGTCGGCTACTGCTAGGGTGGCCTCGGGGGTGACGTCGCGCTTGGCTGGACCCGTCCCACCGGTGGTCAGCACCAGGTCACAGGCT
>JACCDY010708892.1_pt1 | contig 54300 bp, 50 predicted proteins | sample 7446391 | NCBI WGS metagenome assembly JACCDY01 (sample SAMN15323451, study PRJNA562643) | freshwater metagenome | isolation source: river surface water | place: USA:Blue River Watershed | collected 2017-08-18
GACCGTTACCGGTACGCGCACGCGCTCCATGTGGTCCAGTTCAAAGCGAGTGATGGGAAAATGTACGTAGTCACGCACGGTATACGGACCGCGGTCACTACCGAGCAACACCACTGCCTGATCGGCACTTCGCCCGCCGGCTGCGTCCTCAACTGCAAGCTGGAATGCGCGCGTGTCACCCATGCGGTTGGTGATTGTCATCTCAACAGTCTTTGATTCACCTGGCTCAAGTTCAATTTCTACTTTCCCTGGTCCAACCACGAAATCGCCGATAACACGGCCTGCATCATCAAGCTTCTCAACTGGGAAATAGTTCTCAGCGGGCAGAATGTCACCCGCAGCTGCAGTATCAAATGCGAACGTCGCGTCGCCAGGCTGTTTTTCGGTACGTGCTTCACCCCCGTCAGTACTTGATACCGATTCCACGATGGCTTGCTCGGCAGACGACTGAGCGGATAGGCTAAGCGGCCACACGAGAAAAGTACAGAGAATGAGGCAGGCTGCAATACCCAATGGATTGCCTAATCGTGTGGCCATAATACCCACCAGTGTAGATTAGTTCGTAGTAGCGGTCAATGTAGCAGTAGCTGTGTAGGTCCCGGTTGGTACAGCTGGCGATGGGTTAGACGGCACGTTGATGCGGAACTGGATGGTGGTTGTGGCTCCCGAAGCAGCAGTTGAGGTAGTGCGGTTGACAATTCGTTCATTAGTTGTCGATGGGCGCATCCAGCATGTGCCAGCAGTATTGGTTGAGCCAGTATTGCATGTGTTTGAACCGTTACTCTTGAACGTCTGGTCAACATCGGCAGTGGTAGAACCCTGGACCGCATAGGCAAACTGTGCGTAGGTCTCAGCGGTGAACGTATAGTCAGGAACAGTTGAAGAAGAGTTGGTGTAGTCATCAATGTAGCCGCCGCCACCATTGCGATTCATAGCATCTGTTCCGTACGAAGAACTAGCAAAATTGATGGTCATGTTGTACCCAGTCGTGTTATTTGTATTGACGATAACCTGTGTTTGGCCATTAGCAGTACCGCCGGCAATACCACCGAGCGATGGACTCATGCTCACATCAGCCACAGCAGTCAAGAAAGAAATCTCTGAAGTGATTGATTGCGAAACAATGAATTGTTCAGTGTCAACCGCCGCGCGGCCTACGGTTGGTTCAAGCATGAAGAACGACAACAGCAAGAGCACTAAAGCAAGCACTGCCGCTAGCAATGCACTTACTGCAGGCATCTGTTTGATAATTTGAAACATACACTACACCAAAATAAACTAACTAATCTACGCGGTTCGTAGTTACCCTATAGTATAATCTCTATTTGCTTCAATCGGACACCGATTATGCATACCCCTGTGGATACGTGAGGCAACGTCCACCAGGGTGTAGCGACAAAAATGCGATCAAGAGCTATTCAATCAAGCGAATCTCATATTCGCCGTTGCCCATTTCGACTACATCGACCAGTGGAGCGAACGGTACAGGCACCGGTTCGTTCGCTACCGGAGTCACCTGAGTCCATACTGTACTCGCCGGCAGTGCTACTCGCTCTCGGAAGACGCTCGCTGATTGAGTAATGCCAGCAGTAATATCATCCCAGGTCATATCAGCCTGCACAGCAGAAAAAGTTAGGATGCTGAGCAGCAGCCCACAAGCAGTAACCACGCCAACTTGTCCCACCACGAGCCACGCGCGCTGGGGTTCTGGCAGCGCCCGCGTACGCAATTCATACGCCAACCAAGCGGCTTCAGCTCGCTCCCGCTCTGCCGCATCCCGTAACCGTAATGCCGTATCCTCCAAAGAAGTCGCTACAAAAGCCTCGAGTGAAGCGAGGTCAACAAAACACTGTCCATGAACAAACGATGCATCGATCCATTTACCGCGCGCGAGACGTTCAATGTATGACGCACGGTACCCAACCTCGTGGGCAGCGCGATCGCAAGCAAGGTACATTCGCCCGTTTATGTCGAGTGATTCCAACATGTGACACTTCTATTGTAGCTGACAACAAAATAACAGCGGTACCTATTGGCCAAAACTGTGGACAATAAGCGCTGCAATATGGCTCTTGATGACTGCAATGAGTTCCTGTAGCGCAAAGCCGTACTGCTCTAAAAATACACTGCCGTCAAAAGATACTTTTCCGTACATTCCTACTAACCCAACGGTGGCGATGAGTGCGGTCAACCCAACAATCCCTACCACAAACGGTGATGCGGCGACTCGAGTATCTAGGACCGGCGCGTCAACTTTGAGCGTCGCCGCGCGGGGATTTCTGTCTACAATGCGGTCGCGTTGCATGCCAAGAATACCGTCTGGATTTGAAAGCGGGGTAAGCTGCGCCTGCTGGCTCGTGCTGTATACGTGCAAATGTCCACGACCACGGCGGTGCGTTACCGGCACATGGAACACCCCTCCGTCATCAGCCCATTCGGCTGCATTCTGATGCACGGCAAGCCGCGCTGCTGCGGGCACTTCACCCACCGTTTCGGAACCTCCCCCCTCAGCCACGCTTTTTTTTGTCTGGCTTTCAGGTTCCTGTGCCGGGTCATCGGTAATATCAGCGATGGTAAGCTTCCCTGTAAAAATCACCTCCGGCCGAGGCTCGGCTGCATAGGATACCTGCTTTGGTCCCTCGGTTTTGACACGCACCTGTTCAGCATCTGCCAATCCAACGTTCATCCGACCAATCTTCTTAGGCTGGGGCAGTAAGTCGCTCGTATCGACTTCATACGTTTGTGTGATAATCGGGACACGCCTAAAAAAATGCTGGTTATACTTAGCCTGATCATGCATTTTCGATTGCTCACGAGAAAATACGCGTGTCTCACCACTCATAGGCACCTTAGTATACCGTCCGAAAGAAAACCACACCAGCGAGAAGTACTGCTAGTGTGGTTACAACGCGGGTTATGAACTCATCCTTGATCTGAGGAGCTCAGCCAGCATGCCTGGGTTGGCGGAACCTTTCGTCGCCTTCATCCCCTGCCCAACCAAAAACTGGAGTACGGCTTCTTTGCCAGATTTAAATTCCGCCACGACGGTCGGGTTAGCTGCGAGAATATCGTCAATGATGGGAACAAGTTCATCAGCATTGGATTGCTGCGCGAGTCCGCGCGCCAAAGCGAGCTGCTTTGCATCAGCACCTGTAAAGACGACCTCGAATAGAAGGTCTTTGGCGACGCGAGAATTGATGTGTCCCTCGAGCACGAGTGCCCCGAGTGCGCGAAAAGCAGCCGCGTGCTCTACGCGGAGAACACACTCTCCCGATTCGAGGTGCGCTAGCGTATCGGTGATGAAGTAGTTTGCCAAGATCTTTACGAGCTGAGCACTCGTTTCTTCACCGACCGCAGCGGTAAAAAAAACATCACGCGCGACATCACTGATGATGATCTCAATCTGCTCAGCCGGAAGACCAAGGGTGCTGTACCGCTCGCGCTTTTGGGTTGGCGTCTCGGGAAGTTTTTTACTAAGCGCCGCATCACTCCAGTCTGGCCGATCGCTGCGCTTAAGCTTCGGAATATCGGGGTCAGGGAAATAGCGGTAGTCATCAGCAGTTTCCTTGACGCGCTGACTGAACGTCTTGCCTTTGTTTTCATCCCAACCGCGCGTTTCTTGCACGATCGTGCCGCCCGATTCTAAGACCTCAATGTGGCGCTTGGTTTCGTAGAGAATAGCTGCTTCAGCCGCTTTAAACGAGTTAATGTTCTTCACTTCTACCTTAGTACCAAAGGTGTCAGTCTTACTCACCGAAAGGTTGACCTCAACCCGCATCTCACCCCGCTCCATATTGGCGTCCGAGGCGCCAATGGTACGCAGGAGGAGCTGGAGCTCGCGCGCGAATTTCCCGGCCGTCTCTGCATCATGAATCACTGGTTCAGTAACGAGCTCCATCAAAGGCACCCCGGCGCGGTTGAAGTCAACCAAACTCTGCTCCCCCTCGTGCTGCGAGCGCGCTGTATCTTCTTCAAGGTGGATACGGGTGATCTTGACGCCCGCTAGTTCGCCGCCTTTGACGAGCGGGTACTGGTACTGGCTAATCTGGTAGGCCTTCGGGATGTCAGGGTAGAAGTAGTTCTTGCGGTCAAACTCACTGAAGTCTGCTAATTCGCCACCAATCGCCTTCCCGACGAGGAGCACCAGCTCCACCGCTCGCTCGTTCACGGTCGGCAACGTACCCGGGTGTGCCATACAGACGGGACATACGTGGCTATTAGGAGCAGCGGCATGTGGGTCGTTTGTACATCCACAGAACATCTTACTCGCGGTCTTAAGCTCAGCGTGGATTTCAAGCCCAATCGTCGTTTTATATTCACTCATGGGCACTATACTACCGTGTTCCGTAGGTGCGCGACAAGCGCGTCACCGAGCGCTTTGATTCCCTCTTCTAGGGGTGCACAGATGGTGTAGACGGGTTTTCCTAGCTTGGTGAATGACTGGGCGAATGCTGCCACTTCCGCCGGCGTACGTACGTCGGTTTTGGTAAGCACGATCCACTCAGCTTTGGCGGCAATTCCGTGGCCGTATTTCGTGAGTTCCGCACGCACTTCTTCGTAGGCCTGGAGTGGATCTTCATTCTCAAGTGACACCAGGTGGAGCACCATAGCCGTCCGTTCGACGTGGCGCAAGAACTTATGGCCCAGCCCCTTGCCGTCAGCGGCGCCTTCGATCAATCCAGGGATGTCTGCCAAAACGTACCCGAAGTACACGCCGAGGTGTGGCTCGAGCGTGGTAAAGGGGTAGGCACCGATCGATGAGTGGGCGTTCGTGAAAGTATTGAGGAGCGTCGACTTCCCGGCATTCGGGAGACCGATAAGCCCCACGTCGGCCATGAGGAGCACCTCGATGTTGAAATGACCCTCTTCACCGAGTTTCCCTTTGGTTGACTCCTCAGGTGAACGGTTGGTTGCGCTCTTAAAGTGCTCGTTGCCTAAGCCGCCCTGCCCACCTTTTAAGATGCACACTGTCTCACCTTCTCTGGTGAGTTCAAAAGAGCGCTCACGCGCGGTATCAGTGATACGTGAACCGATCGGGACGTCAATCGTGAGGTCAGGCGCGTTTTTGCCAAACTGGCTGAGTGAGCGACCAACCCCGCCATTCTCCGCGATGAAATTTTTGTCGCCAGTATACTTGGCAAGCTGGTTAATGTCGCGGACGGCCCGCACAAACACCGAGCCGCCGTTACCACCGTTGCCCCCTGCTGGACCAGCAAGCGGTCGAAATTTTTCATGCCGCCAGCGCACCACACCATCTCCCCCATCGCCAGCTTTGGCGTAGATGTCAATCTGGTCAACAAACATACTACTCAATGAGTGCGTTACCAACCGCAGTGATGACGGAGACGAGCAGTGACGCCAAAAGAGCGGTCAAAAACCCATCGACCGCAAAACCCTCGATGAACGATGCCGCAAACATGAACAGGCCAGCGTTGATGACAAAAATAAATAAGCCGAGGGTGAGAATGGTAATCGGTAGCGTGAGGAAAATGAGGATTGGCTTCACGATGGCATTGAGGAGTCCGAGTACCAATGCAGCAATAAATGCCACGTACACGCTTTCAATGGTGACACCCACAATAATCCGCGCCACGATGAGGAGCGCGAGCGCGCCGAGCCCGATGCGGAGAAAAAGGTTGATCATACGTTGGTACAATACGGTGTTTTTAGTGGAATGTCAATAAACCCACGGGGCGGCCAGGGGCCGCCCCGTGGGTTTATGATCTACACTACTTCACCAGCGTCCACCCACTCGCAAGGAGTGGCTCCGCTCGTTTATACTTCAACGTTTGCGTTTCGCTACCGTTGGTGACGGTCACTACCTCATTGCGGCCAATCGTGTCAGCCACCGTCCGTGGTTGCTGCTTTTGAGCTCCACCACTCGTCGTACCAGAAGTTTCCTGAGCAGCAACACGCTCCTTGCGCAACTCCTCTTCCTCACGCGCGAGTGCCTGTGGCTGCAGCTGTGGAATGATGTCTGCCATTCGTTCAAGCACGGCTGCCTGCATTTCTTTAAAAAGTCGCGAGCCCTCTTTCCGGTACTCAAGGAGTGGATCCTTTTGTCCATACGCGCGCAGGTTGACGCTGGCCCGCGTGTACTGCATTACCTCGAGGTGTTCCACCCAGAGAATATCGATCATTTGGAGTGCCAATTTCTGTACCATGTCAGTCCACACCGTATCACCGAATTCAGCCTGCTTTGCGTACACCACTGCTTGCAGCTCCGGCGCAAGGGCAATCACCTCACCGAGCAAAGCATCGATCTCCGCTTGGTCACCCTTGAGGAGTTTGACGCGGCGTGCGTAGACGATCTGTCGCTGCTGGTTCTGCACGTTATCGTAGGCTAGTACCTGCTTACGGGCGTCAAAGTGAAACCCTTCGATGCGCGACTGCGCCCCTTCGAGTTGTCGACTGATCATGCCGTTCTGGATCGGTTCATCTTCGGGGATACCGAACGTGCCCATAAGCGACTTGATGCGGTCGCCGCCAAACACGCGCATGAGCTGATCCTCCATAGAAACCATGAAGAGCGTCTCACCAGGATCGCCTTGCCGGCCAGATCGTCCGCGCAGCTGGTTATCGATGCGTCGCGCTTCGTGCCGCTCCGTGCCGAGCACAAACAATCCGCCGAGCTGACGTACCGCATCCGCTTCTTCAGGTGTGGCATCAACGCCGCCGAGCTTAATGTCGACACCACGTCCCGCCATATTGGTCGCCAGCGTCACCTTTCCTTTACGTCCCGCGTTGGCGATGATCTCTCCTTCACGTTCATGGTTCTTCGCGTTCAGCATCTCGTGCGGAACACCAGCTGCGGTCAGTGCAGCCGAGAGAACCTCGTTCGTCTCAATGGATGCGGTACCGATCAAGACTGGCTGACCAGTAGCCTGTACCTCTTTCACCTTGCGGATCACCGCTGCGTACTTGCCCTTCACGGTCTGAAAGATCAGGTCATGATTGTCCTTTCGTGCAACTGGCTTATTGGTCGGCACCGGAATCACGTCGAGCCCATAGACTGAGTAGAATTCTTCCTGCGAGGTGAGCGCCGTACCTGTCATGCCCGCCAGCTTCTCGTACATCTTGAAGTAGTTCTGGTAGGTGATCTGGGCGTACGTCTTCGACTCTTTTTGAATCGCTACTCCCTCCTTAGCTTCGACGGCCTGGTGCAGACCATCGCTCCAGCGTCGACCTGGCTGCAGGCGACCGGTAAACTCATCGACGATCACCACTTCGCCGTCACGGACTACGTACTCTTTATCTTTCGTGTACAGCCCTTTAGCGCGCACTGCGGTTTCGAGGTGATGCACGTACTTGATGCCGCGATCGGTGTAAATATTCTCAATGCCGAGCATTCTCTCGGCTGCTTCGATACCCGCGTCGGTGAGCGTCGCAGCTTTGAGCTTCTCGTCGAGCTCGTAATGCTCACCTTCTTTGAGCTGGCGTGCAATGGCCGCAAACGTCTCGTAGAGATTTTCGCCCTCTGCTGCTGGTGCTGAGATGATAAGCGGGGTGCGGGCTTCATCGATCAAGATCGAATCGATCTCGTCGACGATAGCGTATGCATGTTCCCGCTGCCGGAGATTAGCTGCTTTAAACTCGATGTTGTCGCGCAAAAAATCAAACCCGAATTCGCTGTTAGTGCCGTACGTAATATCAGCTGCGTACGCTTCCTGTCTTGTACATGGCCGGAGGAATTCGTAGAATACCTTGAACGATCCGTGTTCGTCGCGATCAGTATCAGCTTCTTTGTGACCAGCGTCGTAGCGGTAGGAAGCATTGTGGTTGATGACCGCAACCGACAAGCCAAGCGCAGCGTACACCTGTCCCATCCACACGGCGTCACGACGAGCGAGGTAGTCGTTCACCGTCACCACGTGTACGCCCCGGCCGGTGAGCGCATTGAGCGTCGCGGGAAGTGTCGCCACGAGTGTCTTTCCTTCTCCCGTTCGCATCTCGGTGATGCGGCCGCGGTGCAAGAGGATGCCGCCGACGAGCTGCACATCGTAGTGACGTAAACCGAGCGTCCGCTTCGCCGCTTCGCGGGTGAGTGCTGCTACGTGCGGCAAAATAGTATCGAGCGAGGCACCTCGCAGTACGTGATGATCTTTCTGCTCAGCTACGGCGGCGACAAGCTCCGCCTCGCTGAGGCCTGCGTAGCGCTCCTCTAAGCCATTGATTTCATCAATGAGCGGCTGCACCGCCTTAAGCTCCTTTGCGTACGAGGGGCCAAAAAATCGATCGAGAAATGACATAACCGGGCTATGATAGCACGAATTTCACCAGGGAACACGTTACGACACAGAGTACCCGGCCGCAGCTAGCACAAACGAAAAAGCTCATACGATTGATATGAGCTTAATCGATGAGGCGTACACGCAAGTGACGTGTATCGGCGATCTTTCTGATCGTGATACGATTTACTTCTTCTTGCGTGGAGCCGCTTTTTTTGTGGTCTTCTTTGCAGCTTTCTTGACTGTCTTCTTAGCTGTCTTCTTTGCAGCTTTCTTAGCTACTTTCTTAACAGCTTTCTTTACAGTCTTCTTTGCAGCTTTCTTAGCTGGCTTCTTTTTTGTTACCATAGTTTTGCTTAATGGTGATTCCGAGTAATGGATCGACCGCTAAGACTTCTCAAAGAAAGAACTAACCGAGAGAGAATGTCTTCGTCACTTAATTATCATGGTAAGTGAGAATAGTTACAAGTAATTTTTATTCACACCCATGTGGATAATAAAAAAAATAATTTTAAAATTTATAAATTTTTTTTACAAAAAATTTTTTTCTATATACTCGACACTGCAGCAAAAAAAAATTTACAAACACGGTACAAGAAATGCGGAGTGTGACTCCGCATTTCTTGTACACCGAATACTTTTACAACTACCCGAGTAGCGTCACCTCTCGCTCGATAACAATGTCGGTCGCCTCATACACGCGTCGGGCGAGTAGAGAGCCAAACGCCAAGACATCATTGGTGGTGGCACCACCGCGGTTGTAGAGCACGAGCGCCTGTCCTTCGTAGCAGCCGACTGTCGAGGTTCCAGTTCCTCGCACCGCGAGCACATGATCGAGTACCCACCCGAGCGGGATCTTCACCATATCTACACCTGCGGCGTAACTCGGCAGCGCGGGGTAACGCACGAGGAGCTCGCGGTACGCTGCGCGCGTAATGACAGGATTTTTAAAAAACGAACCAGCGGTCCCTACGTTGTGCCAGTCAGGAAATTTCTCTTGCCGGATAGCGATCACAGCATCACGAATCGCCTGCAGCGATGGTGCCTTATCAGCAAAGCGCACTGCCAGATCTTTGTAAGAAAGACGTGGTACTGGGTCGCGCCTGAGTGCAAAGGTGACCGCGGTCACGATGTAGCGAGCACCTTCAGCGGTCTTGAAGCGTGAGTGACGATACCCGAATGCGCAATCACTAGCGGCAAGTGTCGTAAATGTTTCGAGCACCGTGTCGTACACTCGAACGAGACTAATGAGCGAGCTGACTTCAACGCCGTACGCGCCGACATTTTGGATCGGCGTTGCACCAACGCTGCCTGGAATATGCGATAGATTTTCTAACCCCCAGTATCCTGCCGCTACTGTTTTGGCTACCACAGCATCAAATACTTCCCCGGCACCAACGGTCACGTACGTGCGATCATCGGTCTCTTGCACTTCAACACCGCAAATACGCATATGGATGACCAATCCCTCAAGACCGCGATCAGGCACGAGTACATTTGAACCACCGCCGAGCACGGTGATCGGTATGCTATGCGCTCGCGCGTACGCTACCGCTTGGGTAAGCTCCTCTTCTGTCGTAACCGCAACAAACAGCGAAGCTGCCCCTCCGGTTTTGAAGGTGACTAACTCATGGAGTGGGACGTTCTGTTCAATTTGCATTCGTGGTGGCAGTCGGCGTCGTACACGGCGTTGACGGATCAATACCAGCGGCAATGTTCTCTGCATAGCAAGTCGCAGCCGCGCTAAAGCTCGGGATATCGGTCGCAGCCTTTTCGAGCGTCGCAATCGCCTGCACTGTATCACCAAGCTCGTAGTATAAGAATGCAAGGCTAGCCCGGTGCTGCGGGTTCTCCGGCTGCGAGGTAGTGCGGATCTCGTAGAGTGAGGCAAGGTATGCGTAATCTTTCTTAAACTCTACTGCAGAAATAGCGTAATCATTGAGGGCGAAATCATTGATGTACTCGGTACCGATCAATGATTTGGCGAGGTCGACGTTATCATTGCGGAATAGCACAGCAGCGTAGAGTATGCGGGCAAGCGTATAGCGTGGCTCGAGATCAAAGCTCTCTTTAAGGAAAACCTCGGCAGCCTTAAGATCGTTTGCCTGCATTTCTACCAGTGCTTGCTCAAGTTTCAGAGCTGGTTTGCGAGGCGAAAGCGACATCGCAATGGCTGCTTGCTCACGTGCCTGCGGGATTGCACCAATAGTGCGGTAGAAGGACGTTAGGAAGTTGTGGATGCGCGCATCGTCTGGTTTTTCATCGGCCATGCGCAAGAGCTCCAGCTCGGCACGCTGGATCATCATTTGCTTTTCATTCTCGGGCACGTTCGGTGTTCGCGCTACCGTCATTGCCTGCTGCGCGAGCTGCTCAACGATCTCTTGATCCGCAAATGACCGGCGGGCTAGCGCACTATGAAATTCTTCGAGGCGGCCGCGCACGGTGTTCTGTGTCATCGCATCAATGATGTCTCCGGCGGCCTGCATGCTCGGCACATTGATGAAGTAGATCCCGAAACCAGTCGCAATGATCACGATCGGAGCGACAAACTGCCCAACCATTCTCTCGGAAATCTTAAATGATGCCACCGAGGGCACTGCTGTTGCGACACGACTATGGACGAGCGCGAGTACAACTGCATACAAGATGTAGCTGATAATGTTATCGAACACTACCAAGTTGTGCATGAGGTAGGCTACGAGTAACCCAAGCAAGATCGCTTGCTCTGGCACCGGAAAGACGGTTTCGCGTTTTAAAATGACCGGCAAAACAAAGAGATAGTAGACCACTGCTCCCATAATACTGAAGTACGCTAGAAAACCGACCACGCCGCCGGCAATCAACCAGTCGAGGAAGATATTGTGCACGCGATCAAACCATTGCTCTTGATTCCAGATGTCAGCCCGATAGTGTTGATTGAAGACAAAGTTGAAGTTACCCATGCCCCAGCCAAGGATGGGGCGTTCTTCGACACCAGCGATTGCCATACTCCAAATTTTTGAACGAGTTTGCAGGTCTTGCTCGATGTTGATGTTGGCAATACGTGCCATTGGACCCGTTTGGACGTACGAGCTGTGACGAAGGCCAATGAAACCGAGCGTAGCGATGGTGAGCGCAAGCACACCGTACATTGCATAGGTACGAAGGTGCGGAAATCGCCGCGCGAAGAGCGCGATGTATGCAACAACAACTACCGATCCTCCAGCCAAACCGAGGAACGTGCCGCGCGTACCAGTTTGCAGCAGCGTGTACGCAAGGATCACTGCAACCACTCCGTACACAGCACGGTGCCACGTTACTTTTGTACGAAGCATTAAGAGGTACGCGAAGAAAATATGAAAGAGCATGTAGATAGCCATGTACGCAGCATTACCGAGCTTTGAATCGACACGATTACGACCACCCTCAAACACGCCCGCCTGCTGGCCAAGCCCATACACTGCCACCAAGAATGCGACGACGAGTGACGTAATGAGAAAACGATTCCACAATTTCTGAGATTGCATCATGCTCCCCAAAACGAGGGTGAGTATGAAAACATGCACGAGCGTAACGAGTCCGTCCATACGTTCAAAATTGCTCCATATGCTCGTATGCGAATCAACTGCCGTTACGCTGGCAACTGTCATCACCCCGATCAAGCCAGCAAAGGTTGTGACGATCCAGGAGAATTTCGGTCGATACTGAGCGTCAGTGAGCGCGAGCAACATCCAGGCTGCGAACACCACTTCCACAATAATACGAAACGCAAAATTCTTACCGGTGATGAACGGAAAGAAATAACTCTCTACAACGTACAGCGGCAGAAACGGGATAAGGAATAAGCCTCCGAACACAATCGCCAACAACATATCTTTCATATGGCATGCATAGTACCATGTCCAATCCCCTCCTCGCACGAGCCGTACCTGCAACGTACGATACTTTGTTCGACTGTCAAACAACCAAAACAGGGCGGCCAAAGGCCGCTCTCGTTTTAATCCCCACTACTGCAAATCTGCAATCAGCGCGGTGGCAGCCGCAATGAGGTCATTCTTTTGTGCTAGCGTCAGGTTACCCTGCGTATAATCAGTATTCACTTTACTGATAAACGCATTGAGCTGGTTAATCGCTGGCTGGATCTGCCCGGCTTCGATGAACGTTGATAGTTTTCGGAGATTGGCTAGGTACGAATTTATCTGACCTTCCGGCACCGGCAGTGTCGTCACATCACTAACCAATTCGTCCGCTTGCTCAATTGGTGTCGGTACATCACCTACTGTAATAATGGTCTGTAACGTTCCTACTGCTACTGGTTGCCCATTGTCGGTGGCCGTAAAGCTCACGGTATAGAGGCCGGCCTGACTGTTCGTCGGTGCCCATGAGAAGAGGCCAGTCGCTGTGTCAAAGCTTGCGCCACTTGGTACATCACTGGCCGCGAGGACAAATCCGTCACCGTCCGGGTCAGTAGCGGTAATGGTAAACGTAAGCAGCTGTCCTTCGGTCACTTCTTGGGCTCCAGGCGAGACAATCACCGGTTCTCGGTTAACGTCCCCGACGGTAACCGTGATCAATTCCACATCAAGCTGCATCGGACTGCCGTCATCAGTGACGGTGAATTCGATGTTCTCATAATTGCCGGCCTGACTATAGGTTGGTGTCCAGCTAAACTGACGCGTAGCTGGGTTGAACGTCGCACCTGCCGGCAAGTTGGTCGCCGCGTACGTGAGTGCGTCACCGTCCGGGTCGGTGGCAGATACCGTAAATTGCAGGGTTGCGCCCTCACCAATTGTTTGATTTCCAATGGTAGTTAGCGTGGGGGGATTATTGGCAACAACTGCGGGAGGAATTGGTGCAGTGTAGAGAAACAAGCCAGACGGACCGCCTGGAAAAACCAGTTCATGGTGCCATAGTAAGAGTTCAGTGCCGCTGCTTGAAAGTGCTATTTGGGGATCTGTGAAGGTTATCGCCTGAGTACCTTCAAACGCAAAGCTGTACCCATCTAATGATTCACCGAGCACACCATCATTGAGCGCAAAGATGCGACCATCAACTAGGAAAACCCCGTCTACGTTGACATCGGTGAGCAACGGATTCTGTGGGTATGCGGTCCAGGTAATTCCATCTGGAGATGTCGCCACGTTCACATACGCTGACTCTTCAAATTGTCTGTAGTAGAGCAGGTACTGACCCCGTTCTTTTACTACTCCGAGGAATCCTCCACCTGAGGTGTAGCCTGTTTCAAACACCGGGTTTTGGGCGTACACATTCCAAGTAACACCATCAGAAGATGTTGCATACCCGAGCTTACTGACTGCGTTTAGATTCTGATTATTGCCTAAGTACCACATCTTAAACATGCCATCCTCGTATATGACTGTCTCTGGTACAACGCGAAAACTACTCCACACGCCTCCGATTGAACAGCCGGTAGTATTCTCGGCACAGCGTAGGACAGGATCGTCACTCATACGTGTCCAATTAACACCATCCAAAGAAGTTGCACCGCCGATCTGTATAGCGTTACCGCCCGTCGTGCCCCCATAGTAGAGGTAGTACACACCGTCTACATTAACTACCTGCGGATTATGGAGTCGTACCGAATCGAACCCTGTTCCATCGCCTTGGATTACTGAATTCGTAACATATGCATTAAATAGTGTTGCAGCATTTGCCGATGACGCAAAAGTTAGTATTATAAAGAGTGCGATAGCGAATATCGGTAGGTGACCCCTACGCGTCCCTACTATAGGAATTACCTGTGTTATGTACATTGTGTTTTAATTATACTTACAAACATTAAACCTTATATTCATAATAACATGAATCGATTTCATTCTCGTATTCCGTATATTAGGAGTAAAAAAGTGGTACTTGACTACTAACGGCGGTCAAATTTTACAATGAGGTTTCCTCGACTTTAAAGTCAAGTATTACTAATTACTATGTAAGCTCCCGAGAAAATATTGATGAGAGATGCGCAATCTAAGCAGAAAATAAAATTCATGGTACCTTTAAGTCAGCGAAAGAAAAGATTATGCTAGAACGAATGGTAAAATTCAAAAAAGTCATTTCGCTTCTTTGGAATATCAATTTTTTAAGAAAAGATCCAGTCATCATCCTAGCTCCTGGACACGTCGGTTCAATGGCATTGCATAAAGGCCTAGCAGCTACTGGCATCCTTGTATTTAAAGTCGAGTTTATGGATATTGGTGAAAGTGGTGCAGCAGATTTTATTAAGAAAAATATTTTTAGTGAAAGACGGCCGGCAAAAATCATTACGATTGTTCGTGATCCAATACTAATGATGATCTCATACTTCTTCAGTAAGGCTAGCGCAAATCACTTACCGGAAGCTCATATTGCATGGAAAGAAAAGAATGTGGACAAACTTCAAGAATTGTTTATAAAAAATGTTTTAGGAACTGACCGATTAGATTCACATTTGTACTGGTATGAAAACGATTTCTTGCGTGCGACCGGCATCGATATATACGCGCATCCCTTTGATGCTAATTTAAAAACTGGATATATCGAGCATGATCTCTTCCCTACACTTATTATTAGAACAGAGATGGAAGATGACGTGAAGGCAAACATAATTGCTGAATTTTTGAAAATACCGCTATTTACCTTAACTCGAGAAAATACTCGATCAAAAAAGATTGATGCTAGCCTGTACGAGGAATTTAAGGAATCTCTCACGATACCTGATGAAATTATAGATAAAATCTATTCGTCAAGACTGTGCACACACTTTCTCCACCCTACGGAGATAGCATCTGCTCAAAAGCGTTGGAGCAAGGGCTGATCTGTGTTAAGCAACTCTATATTTTGAATCAACTTTGACAAAAACCGTATCAACGTGTGCAAGGATGCCGTTCCGGTGATTGTGTCCTCCAAAAAAGTCGTATACTACGAAGGATTGCTCACGCATAAACTTCACCAGTGCGGCAAAATCACCGGAAGGATTGGATTTAGGAACATTAATCCAAGTTTCCATGACCACCGCATCACATAACTTCAAGGTTTGTATCGCACCTTGCAAAACATCTAACTCAGCGCCTTCGACATCAATTTTAAGAAGTACTGGACCTTCTAAATTGTATCGTGCCATTAAATCATCTAACGGCACGACATCGACTTCAACCTCATCATTTTGACCAAATGTGTAGTATCTGGACGAGGTGTGTCCTGTTTTATTAATTGAAAAACTCACTTTTTCAGACTTTGCGCCACAAAAACATTTTTCTATAAAAACTGACTCTGGATACTCTTTTTGTACCCTATCGAGAAATTTACCAAAATTTGGATTAGCGTCGATCAATAAATACTTATGCTTATTGAATGGAAAAGCATCTGTAAGATCAGGTGTGCCATCAGCATAGCCGACATCAATGATAGTACGCGGACTATCTAGTAATTCACTGAGAAATTTTATCCCCTGCTTGTATGGTTTTGCTGGGGCATGAAAATTGGTTATCCGTTTGCCCAATAATCCGAGTGGGTAATTGATTAATCGCACAAGTGAAGTTTTCATATTTGATTGGCTGGGCAATGTCAGCAGCGATTATAACATTTATACTACAGAACTTTTCTGTTACTATCTAGGTATAAATGAACATGATTACCTATCTCAGTAAGCTGGCAAGAGTAAACATCCGCCATTACGCCAAAGCTGGCTTCTGGGTTAGCGTAAGCCAAGTAATCTCCATCGCCGGTGCCCTACTCATAAGTGTAGTACTGGCAAATTTATTACCTGAAAATGAGTTTGGAACATATCGCTACCTTATCAGCCTCGGCTCAATTATCGTCATCTTTGGTCTCAGCGGCATGACCCAGTCGACACTGCAGGCCACTGCATCAGGATATCGTTCATATTTACACTTTGGGACAAACACACAACTCAGATGGAGTCTCCTCTCTTATTCCGTTGGTCTCGTTATTGCAGCTTATTATTTAATAAATGGCGATTTTGTACTGTCGCTTGGATGTGTTGTTGTAACATTTCTGGCAAATATTTCAAATACATACCAAAACATTTTTGCGTATTTCGAGGGACGACAGAATCAACGATTAATTGCAAAGCTCTCACTCATTAAGACCGTCAGTATAATAATCGCAACAGTTTTGCCGCTCTTTTTTTCACAAAATATTTTATTCTTGGTGATTGGTTTTTTAGGATCACAGGCACTATGTAACGTACTCTTCTTTTTCTTTTACAAACCAAAAGATACTGATGATTTGAGCGCCGGGGTGCTTAAAAAATTTACTAATGTCGCAAAGCACGCAAGTGTCAGAAACATCTTTTCGACATTAACTACCAAAGCTGATTCGATCCTTGTGTTTCAACAAATCGGCTCAAAGGAGCTCGCAATTTATACAATCGCTAACATTTTACCAGAGCAAATCAAAGGTCAATTTAAAAATCTTTCAAGACTAGTATTACCCAGGTATGTGACGTACAACGAAAAAGACATCCGAACGGGAATGCTACAAAAAAGTTTTTCTTTGTTTATATTCTCTTGTGGATTAACAATCGCCTATATTTTATGCGTGCCGCTGGTTTATAAAGTTTTTTTTCCATCCTACGTGAGCGCAATCGTACTCAGCCAAATTGCCGCCCTCGCATTTCCCGCGAGTGCTGGCATGCTTCCCATGAATGCGCTTCAAGCTAAGAACCTTGAACGTGAACAGTACAACATCATTATTATTGGCTCAGTAGTAAGCATAGGGATACTGGTCGCTGGAACCGTGACGTATGGCATACTCGGAGTAACAATCGGAAAGGTTATCTCAAGATATATTTATACCATACTTGCATACGGGCACTACTGGCGTGCATCATCGTCGCACATACAGTAAGCGACTATTTTTCTGATAGCCTGCATTAGTAATTTCCGATCTCAGTGCACTAAGGTCAGGGCTGATATGAAGCGTGTGTGGCGCATGATTCTCAAAATTTCCATACAAAATCGCTCCTTTTTGAGAAGCTGCTTGGATGTTATCGAAAGCTCGCAACGGCTCTTTAATATGTTCCATTACCTCGGTAGCAATACAAATTTTGTGTTTTGGTAAGGTAGGGTATAGATTGTCCATATCGACAGTTATTGAGACTACCGGGAAACCATATTTTTTAAAGCGATAGAGTACAAAATCTTTCATCAGGCAATCAATATCAACCAGATAGGTTGTAGGCACTGCCAGGCCACTTTGATGACAAAGGTTTGCAATCTCAAAGGAGAGATACGCCGGCCCGCAACCGTAATCTACTACCTGACCAATTTCACCACTAACAAGGGATAGCATTTTTTGCGCTAATTCTCGAGCAGAAAGTTCTTCATCATCATGGTAATCAGCATTGACGCGCTGACTAATATTCTTATGAATTAAAGTTTTTATTTTCAATAAACGACCGCGGCAGAGGAGTCGCAATAACGTGAATAGTTTCCGCTTAGAGGCTGTGGATTGGGGTTTTTTGAAGGTGTATGACAAGAATCGAAAGGCGGTAATCAGTTCGTGGTATTTGTATGTAGCAATCAAATCCTCGTACGTCTCTTCATCATAGAGTAGTTTATTTACGTTGTATATCTGCAGCGTTAGATCCTTAAATGACTCGGTTTCGAATTTGAAATTAGTCTTTGTTTCGCAATACACCCGCCTAATATACTCAACGGACTTACCAGTACGAGCACTAATAAAATCAACAAATTCAAGTTCTACAGCGTTCAAGTCCATAATGTATGAGATATGCTACCTAATTACAGCTACCTTTTTCTAATAACATATGTCGTTCCGTACCCAAAGTTCCGAAGAAATACTAAATGCTTAAAACGATCCATGAACTTAGACACAGGAAGTAAAAATTCAAAAAACGGCACACATAATGTCGACGCTTCTTGGTAGGTAATTATAAATTTGTAGTGTTGAACTTTTTTTCTAAGGATCCACGGAAATCTAAAGATATGCTCGACGCCATTGCCTGCGTATCCCTCATCAACTCCTTCCCGGCCAGTCACAAGTGCTACGAGCATAAATATAAAACCTTTCAAAATGGCAAGAAAAGACCGTGGCCCTTTAAGGTAGTATTGCCCCCCGCCGACCTGTACAAGTGAACACAGATTCAGAATTGTCGGAATTGCTACGACGGTTTTACTCTTTCCGATTCTCACGATTTCTTTTAGTCCCTTATCAAAATCTGGAATGTGCTCCAAGACGTGTGAACTTACCACCACATCAAACGAATCATTATTAAATGGTAGATTTTCAATGTCGGCAACGAGAAAATTTATTGTTACGTCATTCTCAGCGGCATACTTTTTTGCAGCAACAATGTTTGGTTCAGAGATATCTGTTCCTGTCACAATTGCACCTTTCTTTGCCAGCATCACAGAAAGCGCGCCCTCTCCACACCCAGCGTCTAAAACTGTCTCCCCAGGCTGCACTTGATCAAGAATGCTTTTATATTGGCAGTAGTGTGCATATCGCCTCACTTTAAATGGTGAGTTAAGGCGTTTTGAATTTATTTCGTCTGCGTAGTTAGTATAAAACTGCTTTAGGTCTTTATTTGTCATGTTTTTTAAGGATTATATCAAAGAAGTAACCATTTTTAGGGAGGGATGTTTTCAACACTTGGGTAACACAACGACGAAACAGACTTCCTCGTTCGTTGATCTTACCAAGAAAGCCGTACGTTTTAACGCCTACTGTAGTGAAATTTTTTAGGTACCAATCTTGAAATTTGTATGGATCAAAACCACGTTTTGGATCTAGTGATCCACGTGCAGTAGGAGAATGTATATCGACTATCGCATGCAACTCGCGTTCAGTTATCCCAGTAATATCAAGTGCTTCTTTTTCCCGTAATTCTTTGAGCGTCTGAAAGTATATAGGTTTTGCCTCTATGGTTTTCCTAGACGCATTGAGTTTAAGTCGTCTGAGATACAGTAAGAAGCGATATAAGTACGATAGTGGTGATTTTGCAAAACGTACATTTGGCTCATGCTTTATCACAAGATACCCGCCATGCTTGAGCAGGCGATTACACTCCACAAAAAACTTCTCAACATTCGGAATATGATGTAAGACAGAGTTCACAGTAATTACATCTACACTGACGCTTGGAAGATTTATGTTCGTACAATTCCCTTCGATGAAGGTTTTTTTAAACGGAGCACTTTTAAAACGTTCTCTACAAATTGCAAGCATCTCGCTTGATATATCACTAAAAACAACGGTGTCGTTGTTCGAAAGTAAATCCTGCATCACATCAACTACAAAGCCTGTGCCAGTGCCAATATCTAAGATCACTCGGTTTTCTTTATGACCAATGGCATCGAATACTTGTTTTACAATCAACCGCCAACCAGTTACTTCCAAATCGAGGATTTCTGGGTGATTGCTATCATATGACCTACTTTCAATATCATGGTAAACACGATTAACGAGCGATACATACTCCTCATTGTTCACAACATCCTTATAGGTTAGTTTTTTCATCACTTTAGGCAAGAATTAAAAACACCTAATGTCTGTTCAACAATTGACCTCCATGACAGATTTTCATGTGCGTAACTATACGCCATCATGGCGCGGGTGTCGCTATCACTCAGTGCAAACAGAATTGACTCAGCCAAAGCGGTAACGGATGATTCAGGAAGAGATTCAGGAGCGTTGTAATTTGATTCTTCCCAGGGGACAATTTTGACTAAATACCCGCGCTCACTATTTGCTCCTAACAACTCAATCAGGCCGCCTACTCGACTCGCAACCACTTTCTTACCCATAGCCATTGCTTCAGCACACGATAAACTTGCTGACTCTGCAGTCGATGGAAAAATGACAACATTGGATTCTTTGAGATACATCGCTACCTCGGCACTCGTCTTAAATCCCTCAAATGAAATACTTCGGTGTACCTGTAGCTCCTCTGCTCGCTTTCTAATTCTATCTTCCAGCGGACCATCTCCGACAATTACAAGCCGGACATCTGGGTCACGGTCAAGAATTTTAGGCATTGCTTCAATTAAATACTGAATACCATTTTTTGGAACTAGTCTACGAACTGTCAGAATCTGCTTCAGCTTACTCGAGCCAGCATTATGTTTATCAATATTAAATATACTCTCGTTAAAACCATTAGGAATCACGAGAACTTTTGACTTTTTGGTGTACCTATAAGCTACGTCTGCTAAATCCTGTGAGGTCGAAATAATTTTGGTGGCAAATATAACCGCCAGTTTTCTATACATTGAATGAATCAGTCTCACCTTCAAACGCCGCGTTGGCGGATTCAATATTCCCATTCCATGTAATATGACAACTACTGGCTTACGTCTGATAAACGCGATTATTCCCGCGAGCGCAGCGAGACGATGGGCATAGTGGGCATGGACGATATCGACATTCTTACTCTGTTGCCATAGTTCATTTATGATTTTAATACAGTTAGTTATCCGCCATCGAATACGAATTACTTTGAACAGAGAGCTATCTTCAGATATACCGGGCTCATTGGTCAATAGGGTGACTGTGTGACCCCTAGCGTTGAACTCCCTTATAACATTAGCAATGTGCACTTCGGCACCGCCAATCCTGGGTGCGAATGTTTCACTTGTCATTAAAATTTTCATGGGAATAATACGTCAACAATTGACTGAGCCGATTTGCCGTTACCATATTGTAGGTTAGGCCTTGCTTGCAGTTCATACCAAACATCATCTCGCAATAACCTTTCGCTTTCAGCTATTATTCTATCTCCATCAGTTCCAACTAAAGTCACGCCATGGCCAACCCCCTCTGGTCTTTCGGTTGTATCTCTCGTCAACAGGACCGGTCTCCCTATAGTCGGAGCTTCTTCTTGAACCCCACCTGAATCAGTGATGATAAAACGAGCACGTTTCATTAACCAAACAAATTCTCGATACGGAACAGCATCAATAACATGGACAGAAGGTATGTCTTCAGCAAAAACATCACGGATTACTGATCGAACTGATGGGTTAAAGTGTGCCGGTATGACCACGATAGTATCTGGATTAGACTCAGCAATTTTTTTGACTGCATTGAAAACGCTATGGAGTCCAGATTCAAAATTCTCTCTCCTATGACCTGTAACAAGGATCATTTTATTCTCAGGATTTGAATTTAAAATCACATCAGGCAAATTCAGTATCACCTCACCTTTTTCTAATGTGCGAATTGTTTCATAGAGTGAATCAACGACCGTATTTCCAACCACAAATATATGATCATCAGAAACACCCGCATTGCGTAAATTAGCTCTACTGATCTCAGTCGGTGCAAAATGATAATCAGTGATCATGGTCACCATTGAACGGTAGCCTTCTTCAGGCCAAGGTGAATATAGGTTTCCTGTTCTAAGCCCAGCTTCCACATGAGCAATTTTAACTTTGTTATGGTACGCCGCTAGTGCACACGAAAATACAGTAGTCGTATCCCCTTGTACCAAGAGTAGATCAGGTTTAAGCTCTTTGATACATTTATCCGCTGCATCAAGAATTGCCGCAGCAGTTGAACTAAGACCATTTGGTTCGTACTGATTTAAAATCTCCAAATTATAATCAGGCTGTAGACCAAATGCAGAAAAGGCCTGTTCGGCCATATTTGTATGTTGTCCTGTAGCACAGACAACTACGTCCACATTACGTGCGTGCAACTCCTTCACAATAGGGGCTAATTTTATAATCTCGGGACGAGTGCCCATGCAAACCAAAACTTTCTTCATAGTTAACTTGATGATTCAATATATTACTCTTTCGACCTAAACATAGTTACACTACAGACCTTTCACTTAATTACATAGAGATAGTAGCCTGCAACTTGTTTACTGCCCTTTTTATATAACGCTCGATCAAGCTGTCTCCCAAGCCAAATTGGTATTGAATAGCGACCAAATGGAGTGAGCCGGACCAGTGTCTCGACAGGTAGCCGTACTGGTGTAATTTCAGAATGACTAAATGGTTTAGCAAACATCTGAAGCGTATCGTACGTAAAGCGCCAATAGTCACCATAATATCCCTTTTCAGCATGGTAGTAGTAAAGGAAAGGTACGTAAATAAGTAACTTTCCGCCAGGTTTAAGAACGCGGAAAAGCTCTGACATTGCTTGGATGGGATTTTCCACATGCTCAAGCACAGCTAGACAAAGAAGGGCATCGCGTGAGTTCTCAGCAAATGGCAATTGATGAACGTCACCGACTATGTCAGGATGATAATCATCCACCACGTCCATTATTTTATAATCAACTTTTGCAACGTATGGTTCTAGCCATCTATTCTTTTCAGAAATGCGATTACTTTTCCCTGTATTCAAACGGAGTGTGCCACCGATATCAATCACTTCTTTTGAGTTCGTGAAAATATCAATACATTTTTCACGAAAGAAATTATCCCATTCAGTCATACGCACAAGTATACCTAATACATTCTATTGATTAATAATCTATTCCAAGGTCAGATTTTGCTCTTTTACCCAGACCTGAAGCTGTAGCAAGTTCCAAAGCGGATTCACCGCATACGTGCGACCAGCAACATGATCATTAAGCAGCTGATCAGCTACGGACCAGTCAATCATACCGGACAAACGATTTGAATAAGCATCGCTCATAATGGAGCGCATGCAGTTTTGTATGAGCGGGTTCCGGTACCACTTTGCTGCTGGCGACAACCAGCCTCGTTTTCGACCAACAAATAGATGCTCGGGTAGTAAGTCTCGATAGATATGTCGAAGCACTTTCTTTCCAGTACGGAGTGACAGGTGTTTTTGCAGTGGGATGGTTTCTGCGTGTACCATGACGAGTTGGTCGAGAAACGGCACCCGATACTCCAAGCCATGCGCCATTGAAGCGCGATCGGACGTATGGAGCGACTCGTCTGGCAGCCATAAATGTCGATCAGCAGCCATGAACGCCTGCACTCCGATGAGGCCAGCAGCGTACGTTTGATACTTTTCAACCATAAGATCACGGGTGAGCTGCCGCACATTAAAATTGTGGTGAATTAGCGACGGGTAATCCTTAGAATTCGTAATCAGTCCGGCGTGAAAATCGGGCCCGAGCGGTATACGAAGCTTTTTTGCGCGGGGGTATACTACCGTCGCAAGCGACTGCACTGGTGCTGAGAGCTTTTGAAAATACTCGGCGCCGAGTGCCCAGCGGTAGCGTGGGTAGCCTTTAAAAACCTCATCTCCCCCATCTCCCCCGAGCGCCACAATGATACCGTCATCATGCACCCACTTGCTTAACATATACTTGGTCAGTGCGGTAGGATTGGCGACTGGCTCATCGAGCGCACCAAGTACTGCCTCAAGTTTTTCTGCCACTTCCTTGTGTGTAAGTGTGTAGGTAGTATGTTTCGTGCCGTAATGCGCAGCAGTTCGAGCTGCAGTTTCAGCATCAAAGTTGAATTTAGCGGTGTTTTCTAGTGTCGTATCATCAAGTTCAAAACCGAGCGAAAAGGTCCGAATGTCAGCGAGTTCATGCTTTGCATGGTGCAACACAATGCTTGAATCAAGGCCACCGGAAAGAAAAAGTCCGACCGGGCGATCGGAAATGAGCTGGTGCGTCACTGCATCGGTAATGATACCGTGTGTAGACCGAGCTTCACTTTGAGGAAGTAACGGAACGGCTTGTATAGTGCTCTCGGTCACACCGTTTTTAAAGCGCAAAACCTCCCCTGGATGTAGTTTCCTGACTCCATTGAGCAACGTGTGTGGACTCGGTACGTATTGCATTGATAAGTAGAGCGCGACCATGTCACGAGAGAGCGTGTTGTAGCCAGCCGCAATCAGTCCTTGAAGCTCAGAGGAAAAAACAAGTCGCGTTCCATCAATGGCATAGTAGAGCGGCTTCACACCAGCATGGTCGCGTGCCAAGAGGATTGCATTGTCTTGCGAATCAAGGATGGCAAACGCAAAAATTCCGCGCAGGCGCGTGAACATTGCCGTACCCCATGCACTATAGGCGGCGAGCAACACTTCTGTATCACCCTCAGTCTTGAAGCTGTAATGTGACTGGAGTTCACTTCTGAGCTCACGGTAGTTGTATATCTCGCCGTTAAAGACGATGGTGTAGCGGCCATCATTACTCACCATAGGCTGATTGGAGCGAGCGGAGAGATCAATGATAGCTAGACGGGTATGGCCTAACGTCACGCCTGCTGTCGCCAAGACCGAGCTCCCATCCGGACCACGGTGAGCTGTCGCAGTATTCATGGCTGCCACCAGTGGCTCATTTATTTCGTTGACACCATTGATACCGCACATGAAATTATTCCTTTTCAGCAATGATTGAGCAACTGTAGGCAAAGCCAGCGCGCTCACTCAGAAAACGCTGTATTGATACCGGTACGAACCTGCCAAAAGGAAGTGACCGCACTGGCCAATTCTTCCATTCTGAGAGTACGTAGTTAGCATGTACACTCACGTTAAGAAACTTTTTGTTTTCAAACAATTTCTTAAAACCATTGCGGGAATAGAACTTGGTATGTGGATTCCCACCTTGGTGAGCTCCGTCAGAATAGCGACTGGTCATTGCTATGGAACTGAAACCGTATTTAAAAAAGCCACCTAGGAGCAGCCCTCGTACAAACATAATTCCAAACCAGTAGTGCCACCCACGATGGTACATCCATGCGTACATCTTGCCACCCGGTTTGAGTACACGGTACATCTCCCCCACCGCTTTATCTGTATCAGGCATATGCATCAAACAACCATGGGCGCAGACAAAATCAAAATAATTATCAGGAAATTCCAATTTTTGTGCATCCATTTGGAGTACGGTACCCTGAAGGTTGCGTACCTCGAAATTCTTTTTCGTTGCGCGCACTGCGTAATCGGTTAAATCAATACCAGTAACTTCTGCCCCGGCGCGCGCAAACGTAACAGCTGAGAAGCCTGTACCTACCGCAATGTCGAGCACTCGCTTACCGCTTAAACTATTAAAATTAATGAATTTTGAGAATACCGGTTTATCTGGGTCCTGTGTCACAGTATCTGTATTCTTACGGTACTTGCGCTCGGCGGTCTCAAAAAATGCCAGGTCCATTTCCTCTACCTCGACAATTTTACCAACACCCTTGTCACCGTTATATGTAAAGGGATTTGCATCCCACCAATTTTCCACTTCTTTAGTCTTATCCATACACTAGTCCTGACTTTTTAATGCGACTATCATAGCACACGTGCCTGCACAATAAATTGCTTTATCTTTAGAGCTCTTTTTGACCATGTATGACCAGACGCAATCAAGCGAGCACGCCCTGCCTTGGCTGCTGCCTCAATCGGATGAGCGAGCACATGGTTGATAGCCTTCGCCAGAGAGGTGTGGTCATCTGGAGTAAAAAAGAATCCAGCATCTGAATTTAAAATTACCGTGAGGCTTGGAATTTCAGACGCAGTAATAGGTATGCCTGATGCCATGTACGAAAATAGTTTCAGTGGTGATGTGTACCTTGCAGCAAGAAAAGATTTTGAAGAATTGGGAATGACTAAAATATCGGCTCCTTGCTGTATGTCTGGCAACTGCCGGTATGGTAACTGTCCTAAAAAGACAACCCTCGGGTATTGCTGGCGAAATTTTAATACCTGGTTTGGCGTGCCACCGATAGCAATAAAAGTTACTTCTGGACACAACTCACTAGCTGCAAAAAAGGTTTCTACCCCTTTCCACTGTTCAAGTCCGCCAATATACATTGCAATATGTCCCCTACCCGAAAGCCCGAGTTGTTGTTGCACTTCATTTTTTGAAATACTAACATCAAAAAAAGAATCATCAATTGCATCATGTGCGACGAGTAGCTGCGTGACTGGGACCGCTTGTTCTATATAATAATCTCGAACACCTTCTGATATACAGACACACGGAATTCCTTTTTTTAGTATTCGCCGTGCGGCGAAATTGTATTTCGCTTCATGCGACTCCCAGATTAACTGTGGTGTCTTCACGAACAGTGAAATGCACCATGCGAGCCATTCATCGCGTACATAAAGATAATCAAACTTTCTAGATCCCAGTCTAGCTAACACGAACAATAGAAAAAAAATATCGTTGAGTAAGAAAAATAATCTTGAATACGGCACGAAAATTAATCCGTATCGCACTCTCAGGTGCTCAAACTTGGGACTAAAACCAATCCAGTCAGCAACTGGGCTCGTATCTCTATTATTGGTGATAAGGGTCACATCAACACCTTGATTAGAAAAAGCCTGGCACGTGTGCGCAATTTGTATGGCGTGTGCGCGTTCGCTGGGAAATCGCGTATTTGAGAGATACAGTAGCTTCATAATTACTTACTCGCGCGTAATCGAGAAGTAGTAACCAAGTATGTAACGCGCTCCGTTTTTTGGCCTCAACAGTAGAAAAATACTATCTAAACCATGGAAGATGAGGAAGACAGGTAACCTGACAATAATAGGCAGTGACTGCATAATCATTTGTGCTGACGCAGTAAATGGCCCTCGTGCTAAGGGTTCAATAGTAAATCTTTTAATTCCACACTCAGTGAATATTTTTTCGAGCGCTTCATGTGTGTAACGAAAATAGTCCCGGTGATCAGGATGGTACCACATCAAAAATGGTACAACTCCAATTACTCTGCCGTCTCTTTTCGTAATTCGGTATACTTCTGAAAGAATATTTTTATAATTGTAAATATGTTCCATTACATTGAGAAAGAGAACAGTGTCATACGTGCCGTCAGCGGCTGGTAATGTATCTGTTTCGAAATCAATCCTCGCACCAGCTTTAACATCGAATGTTTTTAATACCACACCTTCACCGCGTGGCATAAAATTTATATAGTCGGCAGTGCGCCCACCACCCACATCAATCACAAGGCCAACAAGTCGATCTTTTCTAAGTCGTGCATTGTAATACGCACGTACGACGCTTTTACCACTCAATATTTCCTTACATAGAAATCTAAAATCACCCATAGAATCAACTGAGTTTCGCTACTAATCGCGGAATAAGCCTAAGTATACTATGTTTATCTGTGATGTAAGCTCTGGTAGTTTGCGGCCTTAGTGTGCTTATACTCTGCTCGGATAAAAGCAAAACTATCGAATCAGCTGAAGCCATGTGTAACCCTGGAATATGTAGCAGGGCATCAGCTGTGGTGGCAACCGGTACCCCACAAGCCATTGCTTCAAGGATAGCTTTATCGAGGCTTCCATTTTTGGCAGTATGGATAAATACCTTGGCGCGACTGAGGAGGTTTGGGAGTTCAGCCTGGGTGGCCGCACCGTACCAATGTACCGCACCGCTGACCCCGAGCGCATTGGCGGTAGCAACGAGCTGCTCTTGGTATGCAAGTTCCTCTTTTGTGGTTGGTGCGCCCACGATCGTCAGCGTAGCTTGCTGTGCGTTCCGTACTGCTACGAGCAGCTCTAGCATGGCCTCAAGATTCTTAGATGGTGTGATTCTCCCAACGGTAATAAGGTCGATGTCCTTGTGTGCCACCTGCGGTGCGAAGTGATCGGTGTCGATGCCGTGGCCAGTAACGATGAGCTTGTCTGTCGGTAGACGAAAACTTTCGGACGAGCCGGAAAAAATGACGTGTGTCAGCCGTACTGCGATGGCGAGTGATTGCGAGACTGTCCCGTGCATGTACCAGAGGGCCACACGTTTTCCCAGCGCACGCCACAGCGGTGCGCCGAGGAGAACATAGATCTGGTTCATATGGACGAACACTGCGTCGTACTCACGACGGAGCTGCCAAGAGTAGCGAAAAAAGCGCCAGAGGTACGTGAAGCGGCTGTGGCCTGATTCTTTTCCCAGTGAGTGAATATGGACATTTGACGGTAACCTGTGCTCCCCAATCTGCAGACAGATAACGTGCACCACCTCGCAGTGCTTGGCAAATTCTTCCACCCAGCGGTGAAAGAAGCCGAGTATTGGGTGGTTTTTATCGATGACTTGGGTACAGATTAAGAGTTTCATGTCTGGGTGGATCCGGTGAAATACGATTTGAGCCGTTTAACAAGGAATTGTCGACCGCGGAAAGTTTTAAAATATTTTTCTCTTTGGACTGCATCGGCTTTAGTATGGCAGGCCTCGTAGTAAATCAATTTGAGCGGTCGACGATCTTTGGTAGAGGCCACTTTTCCTTGTGTATGTCGCTCAAATCGTTGAGCCAAGTCAGCGCTGTATCCGTAATACAGATTACCATCCTGTTCACTTTTTAATACATAAGTATAGTACATACAGCAGACTTGGCTATTTCACTGGGCAGGCCCACCGGTGAAAGAAGCCGAGTATTGGGTGGTTTTTATCTATGACCTGCGTGCAGATGAGGAGCCGCATACGTCTCCATTTATACCATGTGTTCCGTGCAAAAGTTACTCACGCATACTTTCAGGTACCTTCATTTCTAGGCCATCAACGATCACTGGAACCGTTGCTGACGACGCTGAGACAGCCTGTTCTGCTGATGCTTTGACCACGGCCCGCTCCTCTGCGACCAGCGCATAGAGCAGCTGCTCGATCGAATCACGGTACGCGATGCGGTACAGCTGTGGGTCTTCTTCAATACGGGTACGAATCACTTCCCTACCATTGACTGCAAACTGGGTCCGGAGCGCATTGGTGTTTAAAAAGTTCCGCAGCTTGGTGAGGTACTCTAGGGTATTCTCAGGGTCACAAACGTACGCGTGGACACCATCTTTAAACAAGTCTTCTCGCAGCGGTGTGCGCGCCATGATGAGCGGCACGCCGAGCGCAGCAGCCTTGATCACGAGATCATCGCTCGCTGTGGTCGTGTCGGTTACCAGAAGGACATCTGCTGAGCGGAGCTGTGAAATGTAATCAGCAATACCACCAAGGAATAGGACCTGACGCTCTATACCTAAAATACCTGCCCTGGTCTTGAACTGCACCTTCTGTGGGCCATCGCCGATCACAACGAGACCGATCGATGGTGTCTGCAGTACCACGCGGGTGGCGTCGAGTGCACGAAAGAGCGTACTCTCGGTATTGAGCTCACCGATGAACATGATGGTGAATGAAAATTGGGGAAATAGGTCTGTCTCAGGCTTAGCGGGCAGCGCGAGCAGCTGTTCGGTGTGAAAAAAACGTGGCAACAGTGCTATGTCAGTGATCCTTCTAAAGCGTTTTTGGAGTACATTCTTGAGTAAATCGGTACTGACACGCACACTCTTGGCGCGGCGAAGTGTCCGGCGCATAGCCCGCAACCGACGGGCGTTGTGCCTGTCAGCCGCAATGAATTTCTTTTCATTTAAAAAACTGTCGTCGCGGACATGCACTTGCCAGGGACGTTCGAAGTGGTTTGCGATAGCAGCAGCAGCAGCAGCAGCCTCAAAGGGTTCGAGCGCCACGATAAGGTCGGCGCGAAAACCATCGCCGAACTGTAGTTCCTCTTTCGCAATACTGACGGCCGCAAAAGGGATGTACCAAAAAAAATACGTGCTGAAGCTGTAGGCAAATACGCGTGGGGCTAAACGGATTGACTCCTGGCTCGATTTTCCCGGCTTGCCAATGACCATAACGTGAATTTCATCAAATACGTCCTGCAGGTCGAGAATAGTACGCTGCGCAATGTCGTCACTGCTGAGTACGTCGCGGTTATTCGTTATGAATAGCACCCGAGATTTGACCCGGTTTGACTCAGCGGCGAGGATACGTTGCTTGCGCAGCTCGGCTGCCACCGCAGCTTCATTAGCCCGCTCTGACTGCGTCAGCTCTGAGGTCTCCTCGAGCACCAAGTCGAGAATGCCCTCGGCGCGCGTAGACGCGTCTCTCTCTGCCACATTTTGAGGAACTGGACCAGCCATATGATTGGCACCATTATACCTTTTCTTTACAAACAAAAACTAGCTTTCCACGACTCAACGTACGCCGCAGACGATTGATGGAAACACTGCGCGGCTGTGTGTGCAGCTTTCCCGTACCGCATTCGCATATCAGGATCGCGAGCTAAGGCTAGCAGCGCTGGTGCGAGATCAGACACGCGCGGCGTACCAGCCACTATAGCGTGTTGACCGTTAACGACGAGTTCACCAACACAACCAACATCAGTGGTCACAATCGGAAGCCCGGCGGCCATAGCTTCGACGAGCACCATGGCGTACCCTTCATGGAGAGACGCCAGCACGAGCATATCGGCCGCTCGCATGGCCGCTGGCACATCGTTCGTCCATGGAGCAAGGGTGACTCGAGGTGTCAGGCCGTGTGCTGCTACTTTTTTTCGTATCAGCGCCTCCTCAGCTCCGGCACCAATAAGGTGCAACCGTACGTTGGGGAGCTCGCGCGCAATGACAGCAAAAGCATCAATGATGCGAGGCACATTCTTCTCGGGCGAAAAACGGCCGACGTACAAGATAGTAACCGGTTTACCGGTACCGTGCGGGTACGTCCGGGCTGCCCCAACTGCCAGAAAGGCTTCGAGGTCGGCTACGATCGGCAGTACGGTAATCTTTGCCGCTGGTACCCCGATAGAGAGCAGGGCCCGTTTCGCCCGCAACGAGACGACGCGAATGCCGCATGCCCGGGCTAAGACGCGACGACCGTACCACAGCTTGAGTGCATTGAGTGGTCTTTCGTTTCGCCAAGCCGGGTTCCCAAATTGGTCACCGTGGAGCTGCACGTGGTGCTGCACCCCAAACCGACGCGCTATGCGCTGCCCCACAAAACCAGTTTCAAAGGGATCCTGAGTCGACACGAGCCACATTTTTGGTGCTTCTTTTACCACTCCTGCCATGAGCGAGTATGCCGCAATGAGCATGCCAATCCGGGTGCATGCCTGAGTACCGATGACGGTGAGGTTATCCTTCTTGTACAACTGAGGAAGAGCATCGCAATGGCGCGTCAGCACCACGACAACGAGTGACCGTGGTGCTATGGTAGCAGCGTACGCCTCCATACGCTGCTGCTCGCGGCTGCCGGTTTGGAGCACTCGCTTTGCGTAGCTGAGGAGTAAAAGATTTTTTAGCGTTTCCATACTAACGAAATTAGATCGACAAGATCTGCCTCAGCAGAAGCTGCAGAGAATGCAGTCACCGCTGCCGCCGCTTTCAGAGCGCGAGCTGCAGCAGCCGCACGGTCATGGTGGATATCAACCAGTGCTGTCCGGAGAGCTGCCGCATCATTGTACGCCACGAGCAATCCTGTTTCTCCGTGCACAATGAGGTCGGGGTTGCCACCGACCGCAGAAGCCACGATGGGCACCCGGGCAGCCATAGCTTCAAGCAGCTGGTGCGAAAGTCCTTCGTACGCCGAATTCAGTACGTAGACATCGGCCGCAGTGAGTAAATTACTAAGCGTCTGCCGGTCGAGCGTGCCGAGAAACTGTACCGAGTCGCTGATGCGAAGGCGCTGCACCTGCGCCTCAAGTGCGGTTCGTTCTCTACCCTCGCCACCGATGATGAGCACAGGATCAATACCCATCGCCTTAAGCTGTGGCACGAGGTCAATGAGTGCCGCTTCACCCTTCCAGGGGGTCAGCCGCGAGATGGATACGATGACAAAACCATTGACGGCAAAGTGGGCGCGCGCAGCCGTCCGGTCCATACTCTGTGGCAGCGGTGAGAGCGCGCTATGAATGACCACGATTCGGTCTCCAGGAATGCCCCACGTTTGTACGATCCGCCCCAAGTACGCGCTGGGGACAATGATCTTCTCCGCTCCCCTACACACCAAGACCTGGAGCGCATGAAGGCAACGGACTTGCCACGGCGCTTGTCTTCGCGCTGTGGTGTACGCATCGAGTGTTTCCACTACCCCAAAACGCTGCTGCCCTTGCTCCCAGGCATAGTCGCCGCCGAGGCGCACAAGGAGCGGGCACCGGCGCGCGAACGACACAATAAGTGCCGGCAAGCCAACGCTCACTGGATCAAGTGCGTAGAGCACATCCGCCGCGCCAGCGGCTTTAAACAGCTGCCACGCGTAAACCAAGTGACGCAACAATTTTGGATATGATCGTACCGCCCTAAACGGCATGACCGTCACGGGTATCCCCCGTTCTGGCAACGCGCTGGCAATCATGTGCGCGTAGGTTGCTGGTCCACCGATATCGGGTGGGTACAAGCCGGCAGCAAGGAGGATACGGGGGGGTTGCATACCTGCAAGCATATCATTTCAAGAGCCGTTTCGTACCGCTCAAAACCTCCACAATCTGCGCCGCTAAATGATCAGAATCATGCCGGACGAGGCTCCGGCGAAGCACATCGCCACTTTGGAGGCGCACTGACTCTTTGGCAGTGAAGTCGTCAGCTACCACCACACACGTTTCATCATTGCAATTTACACTGACGGGGTATTCTTGCTCAGCGGCATATTTTCTCAGAAGCTCGTCTGGAATGCTGCCCGTATTAACCAGCACGACATCGGGATAGCGGCCACAGTAGCGAGCAATTTCAGCCACGTGCTCAGCGGCACCCATGCCGGTCGTTTGCCCAACCTTGGTCATGAGGTTGCAAACGTACACCATGGTCGCTGCACTTGCCTGCAGCGTTTCTTTCATATCGCCAACCACGCAGTTGGCAAGAATGCTCGTATACAAGTCACCTGGCCCGAGTACGATGAGGTCAGCTGACAGAATTGCTGCTCTGGCATTTTCATTGATAGTAGCTTCGGGTGTGATGGCGAGGTCGACAATGCTGCTTACAGCCTGCGCTGCTGACGGTTCGTCGATATCGTGCTCACCAACAATAGTTGCACCGTTGGCATAGGTGGCGCTGAGGTGTACCGACTCTGTCGTAACGGGTATCACCTGCCCCTCAACGCGAAGAACCCGCGCTGCCGCGCGGATGGCCGCCTCTTCTGAACCGAGAAGATCGGTTAGTGCGACGAGGAGCAAGTTGCCAACGTTGTGCCCTCGGAGCCCGTCACCGCGATCGAAGCGGTGCATAAAGAGCTGCCGCACCAGCGCCTCATGTTCATCTCCATCGCTCGCTAGAGCTGCGAGTGCCATGCGAACATCGCCGACCGGCAATTGGCCAAACTCATCGCGGAGTCGTCCGGTTGAGCCACCAGAATCAGCCATAGTAACGATAGCCGTGAGGGTAATATTATTTTGGTACTTTTTGAGACCACGCAAAATGGTATGAGTTCCTGTTCCACCGCCAATGACGACGACTGATTTTCGCTCTTTGTCTTTGTTCACAATACCTCCATTAAACTAGGTTCTGCAATAAAAAGATACAGTAAAAACGTGCTACAGTATAGCTATTATGGAAAAACGGCAGGCCACCGGCACTCTCATTATTTCACTCGATTTTGAATTGATGTGGGGCATGTTTGACAAAGTGACTGCTGAATCGTACGGTGATAATATTGCCGGCGTACACACGGTCGTTCCAAAGCTGCTCACCCTCTTTCGTGAACGAAATATCCACGCTACCTGGGCAACCGTTGGTATGCTCATGGCAGATGGTCCACATGAGCTCGCGAGCACGCTACCAGCGGTACCCGACGAACCACAGTACGAAGACCATACGCTTTCAAGCTACAGCCACCTGCGCACGCACAACATCGCGGCAACCCCTCAGTTCTATTTTGCTCCGACGCTCGTGCAAATGATAACCGAGACACCACACCAGGAGCTCGCGAGCCACACCTTTAGTCACTACTATTGCGCTGAAGCGCAGTCAGTCAGCCGCGAAAAAAGCGGTGCTTTTTTCGCGGCTGACTGTCGCGCCTTCGCCACTACCATCCGTCGTTTTGACACGAAGGCTACATCAATTGTCTTTCCCCGCAATCAGTGGACAGCCGAAGCCTTAACGACAGTAGCTCAGAATGGCTTTCGTGCATTTCGCGGCACTGAGTCACATTTTCTATACCGAGTCCGAACTGACCGGGAACAGCAAAACCCATTCGTCCGCCTGCTGCGTCTCTGCGATCACTACGCTAACCTGAGTGGATACCACACCTATGCACTTGATACCAGACTAGAACACAGCAGTGGACTGATCAACCTGCCCGCGAGCCGCTTTCTCCGACCCTGGAGCAAACGTCTATCCTTCCTAGAGCCGCTCCGACGCAGGCGGATCAAGCGGAGCATGACGACTGCTGCCAAAAAAGGTGAGGTTTTCCACCTCTGGTGGCACCCCCACAATTTTGGCACATGCCAATTGCAGAACCTGGCAACCCTCACCGATCTCCTTGATCACTTCGCGTACCTAGAGCGCACGTACGGCATGAAGAGCCTGACCATGACAGAAGCCGCTACACGCGTCTGCGAATTGCGCGCCTAAGACGCTTCGGGAGGCGAAGACCGAATGTCGCCAAGAGTGCATTGATCCACTTGCCAGTGGCGATCACCGCCACCGAAGCAACGCTCTTGACGTGCATAGCTAACGATACTACATACGTAGCTCGAGCATCAACAGTGATCGTGTCGTGCCCAAAGGTATACCTGCCAGCACTGAGGGCAGCGACAATACTGGCTTCGGTCAGTGCATCGAGCGCAATACTCGTGTACGGACTGCCAAGGTGCTCGGCGCGGTGCAGATCGATACCACCCGTAGCTACGAGTGACTTTTTTTGGCGCCACCTTGCCAACAGCGTTAAGCTCCGTGGCCGCGGACCGGCTTTACCCTCGTACTGCTGGTTCCAAACTTCTATACCGTCAATGACGTCGGCCAGTGCTGCATCGATCGAGAATTGATTACGCACCGGGTGCGCGAGCACGACAAATGGCGCCATGCGGCGCCAAGCAGCGAGATCGACTGGCGAGTTCGCACTGGGTGCATGAAAATGTGTGGCTCCAATGTGGAGCACGTGCGCTGCCTTGTATGGCACCTCAAAACCGGGTACAAAAACAAACTGTTGGTCAGAGAGAGCACGACACTCGTCGACAAACACTGCAGCAGTTGCTGCGGTGAGTGTGTCGGTATGCTCAGTCATACACGCAAACGACAACCCAGCTTCCATCAGGAGCGCCCTGAGCTCAGTGAGGTTTAGTTTTCCATCATAGGAGTGCGTTGAGTGCACGTGTAAGATGCCACGGTGGATCATAGCATTTTTTTAAGGCTATCAATGTACTCCATGAAGAATGGAACTGGATCCGCCAGGCTAAAGACATCGCCGGGCGTCATGAGACTCGTTCGTAGAAATGTATAGAGCGCCAAAAGACGTGGTGGATAGACGCTCGCTCGCAGTGCATCACGTGCGAAGAGCACGCGATAGAGCCAGCGAACGTCACCGAGAAAGTGTTGTGTTGTTAGCGGTTTGATCGGCCGCGCTTTTGGGGCACGATACCCTCTGGCGAGTACGTCGTAGCCGAGTGTAAAACTGATACCCGCTCGCTCAGGCAATGGTAGTGAACCCCAAAATCGACCGTTAATTTCCATCAAAAGTGGTGTGTCTGTAGCAGCGTCAACCTTCCACTCCACCATAATCGGTCCTGACCACGCCAATGCGGCAATAAGCGCTTTGGTGTGCGCCACCATAGCAACCATACGTGGGTCACTGAGCACCGCTGCCTTGACGGTTGCAGCGCCACCCCGCGGATCTTGTGACCGTATACGCCGGTGCACAAACACCTTGCCGATAATCCCGTCATCAGCTAAACATTCAACACCGTACTCGGTTCCCACGATGTACTTCTGAACGATCGGGTCCGCACCAGTTTGAGCGCGTACGTTCTCACACGCTCGTCCAAAAGATTCAGCATCAAGGACGATATCTGCTGTCCCGAAGCGGCCGACGCCGGATGCCCACGATACACTCGTTCGCGGTTTAACAACAACCGGGAATTCCGTTACTACGGCTAAATTAAGTTCGGGAATCGTCGGAATACTGAGACGTTGCGCTAGGTCATAGGTCGCTGCCTTATCGAATGCAATAGCGACCGATTCGGGACGCGGCAGCACCAAACGTACACACTGCGCTAACTCAGCGCGGTGCGCAAAGACCGCGAGGTAGGTCGCGTCAGAAAAAGTGAATAAGACCGGCGGCTCTGGGAACGCTTTAGCAGCCTTAACGACATGGGCAGTGAAACGATCTTGGTCCAGCTTTGGATCAGGGTACACGAAGCGATCGTGGGCGAAGCGGGAAAAGCCAGCCAAACCCGTGCTCCGCAGGCTGCCAACCGATACTGTTCGCTGTGCTCGACCGAGTGCCCGGACTGCGGCCAGCGCACTTTTGAGTTCACCATCAAGGACGAGTGCGTACATAACAAATACTCATACTACCACACCACTGCTATTGCGGTTTATCCCGCATTAGTCCCCCAAGTACTTCTTTGACACGACCAGCTACTATATCCCAATCATACTCTACAAGCACCATGGCCTTGGCTCTGGCTGTCGTTTCTTTGACCTCCGCCTGGTGATCCAATATGTACGTGACTTGAGCGGCGATTTGTTCCGGTTGATCAGGATCGACCGCAAAGGCAGTGGCAGGCACACCAGGGTTGCGCTCACGGTCGAAAATAAAATCAGCCAACCCGCCCACCTGAGTGGCAATGACCGGTATCTCTGAAGCCATTGCGGAGAGGAAGGCGTTGCCTAACCCCTCGGAACGAGACGGGCCAACAAAGATATCGCCGACGAGGCGGTACGTTGAGACCACGTCACGGTCAACTTGGCCCGTAAAGATGACTCGGTCAGCGAGGTGACGTGACGCGGCATACGCGCGCAAATGTTGTTCATCCGGACCGCCACCGACGATGAGAAGCTTGATGTGGGACGGGAGAAGCGTGAGTGCATCAATGCTCGTTTCGTACCCTTTTTGATGGACGAGTCGTGCGGTATTGACGAGCCACACCTCACCTGGTTGCTTACCCAAAGACTCGGCCAGTGAACGGACGTCTTCGGGCGTAAAATTTGGATGAATCGATTCTGGGTTGGCACCGTTGCGAATTATGTGGATGGGGCAGGTTGCGCCACGCCGGCGTGCCCACGCTGCTAAGAATTCGGAAATGGCGTAGATGGCTTTTGCACCGGTAAAGCAGCGCTTCCAGATAAACCACAATGGTCGCACCATACGCTCAATGTGTTCTGGCGGATCACCCTCTTCAAGCGTGAGGAGGTAGGGCACTTTTGGGCTAAGCCAAGAAAATAAAACCGCTGGCACCCCGGTTGAATGTGCCATCATGGCCCACGCTGCATCAAAGCGGTGCTGTCGGTGCAGTTGCCATCCCTTCATGGCCGCCGCAAATTGAAAGTAGTATTTGTTAAGGTGGAGCGGAAACTGCTTCCGCTCGGCGAGCGTCGCCTGTGGTTTACCAAACAGTCCGACGTAGTGTACAAAGACGTTCCCGATCTGCTGAGTGCGCGGCACTGCGCTGTCGTAGTAGAGTGTCACCATGTGCCACTCAATCTCGGGCAGGCGGTCGGTGACCTCCTTAAGGGCTTCTTCTGCCCCACTGATGATGCCAGGAAGATAATCAAGGGTGAAAATAAGTACTTTCTTTTTCATGGTGCATTATTTGAACGTCGCGCGGAGCGAATCGATGTACTCGGGAAGCGTATATTTTGGTTTCCAACCAAGCTCGAGAGTAGCTCGATTTAGATCAACATTTGAATGCATGCGATTGCCCGGTCGCTCAGGTAGCGTAACCGTCGCCCCGCCAAACAACGCGGCCACATCGAGAACCGAATACGCATCAGGATGTCCAAGTCCATATTCGTCCCCCTCCCCACACTCACCGACTCGAAGTAGGCCATCAACGATATCAAATACATGCGTAAAGTTGCGCCGCTGTGTCCCAGGCGCCCGTACCGCCAGAGGTTCTCCCCGCTGTCGGCACTCGGTAAATATACCAATGAGTGTTCCAGTTGTTACGTCAGATCGCTCCCGCGGACCGTACACGTTGTAGAAATAGGTGATTGCGTAGCTGATACCAAACCAATCACCGTACCGCTGCACCAAGTTCGTATTGCTTGCTTTCGTCCAGGCATACGGGCTCTGGTCGCGACCAATGCCGCCATCGGCAAACTTGGTTGAAGAGCCAGCGTACACCAGCTTAGCACCCGTGGCACGAACAAACTCGAGGACTGCCTGTGTACCAATCATATTGAACTCAAACACCTCTTTTAGATCGGTGAAACTCTGCTCAACCCGTGCGTACTCACCGAGGTGAAAGAGAAGGTCAGGCGTTTCGGTAATGTGTTGTGCGATATCTCTCGTGTGGCCTGTTCGATACGCTGCGCCAGCCACATGGTTAGCGATCGTACCGGTGGAGTAATTATCGAGCGAAATAACGGTGTACCCGTCACGGAGGAGACGCTCACAGAGATGCGAGCCAATGAAACCGGCCCCGCCGGTGACGACAGCAGTTTTTGACATGTCACCTATAGTACCAAATTAAGGTCCCGTTTGTTACATCCCAGCAAGCACGCTGATCAGCGGAATGGAAAGTGGTCAGTGGTGCTACCCGACTCAGTCTGAAAAGTTGCTGGTACTGGGGATGGAGCACCGGTACGCCCAGCTACAGCAGCGAGGAGTGCCACCCCGATCACCGCTGCTAAGCCAACGTAGGGGTACAGCGGCCTAGCAGGGACAGGCGTTCCAGCCTCAGCAGTGGCGAGGAGTGGCGCGGTGAGTACCGGTAGTGCTGACCCAGTAAGCGTGGCTGTATCTGTTGTCGAAGTAGTACCTGATGTAGCAGCGGCATTGTTGGGCGGCGCACCGAAACTAAAGTTTGCAGTTGGCATCAGTTCCGATACGGTCGGGTGGGCACGCATCGGCGAAGCGGCGGACGGCACCGACAGCAACGTACTGGTCGTTTCAGTACGTACCGAATTAGGATTGTAGTACGCAACTGCTTGCCCAGCGCCATCCTTCAGTACGAGCACAACCCCGGCAGCACCGAGCTGTCGCCACGGTATCGTGACGGTCGCACGCGGCGCAATATACGTTCCCGCCGGAAACGTGACCGTCTGCATGCCCGTAACCGTGTAGGCGGAAGCGTTGATCTCATACTGAGCATTGTTATGGATCTGCAGATCGCCGGCCGCATTTTGTGTCATCGATAACATACGTGGTAACACCGTAACTGCTACTTTGTCGGTAGCGACAAAGTCTTTGTAGGCCGCTCTGACCGACACCACATATTCACCAGGATAGGCGTAGCGATGCACCGCAGCGGCACCGGAACCAGTGGAAAGATCGCCGAAGTTCCACTGATACTCCATCGACTGCGCAATGGTCTTTCCTACCGCCGAAACAATTGCCGATGCGCTCACCTCCTGATTCACGTAGAGGGTTGCGGGCATAGAGATCCGCACGGTCGGCTGACTCGGCTCTGCGTGCAGAATGACCGGCTCCGCTGGTCGCGACTTTGCCACCCCACCTCCCCCGCCGCTTCGCGTGGCAGCCGATGTCGATTCATCGTCCTCATCTTCGGTATCCTGAGGAGCCTCTGAAACTGTGCTATTTGCTGCACCAGGCGTTGGAATGGCGGTCACCCAGCCACCGCTCGTGTACTGCGCCGTTTCTTTGGTCACATTGTCGCCACCAATCGCACTCCAGTCAGTACCACCGGCAACCTGATCAGCAACCGAACCGTCACCCCGCTTTAGGGTCAACGTGGCTCCCGTATTTACGAGTGAGCCGGTGTAGATCAAAAACGCACTCCCCGCTACCGTGGCATCATCGGTACGTTCCAAAACGGCATAGCTGTTCGCCGCGATTGTCCCCGTCAGCGGCACGTTGAAATTCATGCCATCACTAAGCACCCAGCCATCGACCGTTTCGGTTGACCCATCGTTGTAGAGCTCTATCCACTCATCATTGGCTGAGGTCGCAGTACCCATCCACGCCACTTCGTTCACGATGACTGCTGCTTCTGCCGCCGATGCACTGAGGGAGAGGGTGAGCACAAAACACAGCCAGCAGAATTGGTTCATGAATGTTAACGAAGTGGGTTACGATCGCTACCGGTCACACGCATCATGCGCTCAAGACGTTTCGCAGCTAGCGGATCATCGGACTGCTTCACCGGAGCGTGTAGCTCGGCTGATCTGCCAGCCTCGCTCGTTTGAGGCGGTGCCGCTGACTCAGATCTGTCCTCCGATACTGGCAATCTTGTAGCCTGTCCCCGATCTTGCAATGCCGGTGTATCCGTGTCAGGCGTTCGTGCCACTGCCGCTTCTGGTAGTGGCTGGCCGATGGCAGCGGCGAGTGCTGCTTTGAGATCGCTACGCTTTTCGCGCTCACTTGGCGCTTCGATCGTTGGCAGCGCCGCGCGCGGAGGTGCTGCTTCCTTGTTCACAATTGTCTTGAGTACGTTCCGCAGCTCATCGAGATCTTTCGTTCGCGACCGCTCACGCGGTGACCCAGACTCTGATTTTCCTGCCGGTGCTGACCATTCATGCACCTGACTGGGCGCAGACATGCTATCACCCATCTCACGTACTCCCTCAGGAAGTCGACGGTCACGATTTTTTGAGGCAGCGTCACGGGCCGCTTTAAAGGCCGGCTTAGGCGAAAGCGGTGCCGCTGGTGCGCTGCTTTCACGCTCTCCCGAATGGTTCTCTCGCTGCGTACTGCCGCCAGATACTGCCCTGCCGGTAGCGGATGTGCTTCCGCTCCCCTTTGTACGCAGGCCGGTGCTGGTTGGTTTGTCTCCCCCCCGCAATCGTTCCTCAGCAAATACTTCTGCATGCCACGCATTAATTGCACCTTCCACCACGCTGCGCTCACCGGCAAAATGCCGTCGACTCTCAGCAATCGCAATATCTTTATACGAAATATGCGGCGGGGCGATGGGCGGCAGCTTAGTGGCCGAAAACGGAGCGGAGCCGATGCCATCGATCATTAAGCTCAGGTAAATTTGCGCGAAGCCAAGGTTGACAATATCAGCCGCTAAGAACTTAGGCGTGAATACTGTTTCCAGCACTTCAGCATCGAACGGACCAACCCGAAATGAGATGATCGTACCGACGTTCCCAAACACCGCGTTACGCACTTCTTCCTCCATTTGCTCAATGTACTGGTGTGCGATCGTCAAATTGAGTTTGTACTTGCGCGCTTCAGAGAGAATGTCGGCAAACGTTGCGTTGGCGAAGCTCTGGAACTCATCGACGTAGAAGTAGAAGTTTGGCATCGCCTTGAGCTGTTCGCTCGAGAGGTCGGCGCGACTCATGGCAGCTAGGTAGAGACGCGTTGTCAGCATGGAGCCTAGAAGATTCGCGTTACTCTCGCCGACCAAGCCTTTTGAGAGGTTAGCAATGAGTATCTTCTTGCCGTCCATGATCTCACGCAGGTCAAAGCTCGAGTGCGGCTGACCGACGATGTTGCGGATCAGGGGATTGCTGGTAAACTGACCGATCTTGTTTTTAATGGCATCGCCCGCCTCTTGCATGTACCGTTCGTTGTAGTTCAAGAACTCATCAACCCAGAATGATTTCACCGCCGGGTCGGTAATATTGTCGATGACCTTTTTGCGGTAGTGCTTGTCTGACAGCATGCGATTGACTCCAAGGAGCGTCGAGTCAGGGTACTCAAGGAGTGCTAAGAGCGTATTGCTGAGAATGTACTCCATGCGTGCGCTCCACGCATCAACCCAGATTTTCTTGAACACCGACATCAGCCCCGAGACGACTAGGTGGCGCTTATCGGGACCAACGTCCTCCATGACGTTAAAGGAAATCGGATGGGCAGTGTCGAACGGTGCAAAGTAGAGCACATCTTTGATACGCTCTTCGGGAATGTATTCAAGGAGTGTCTCAGCTGTCGCCCCGTGCGGATCAATGAAGGCAAGACCGTTACCATTTTTAATATCTTGTACCGCCATGTTTTCTAGGAGTGTCGACTTACCCATGCCGGTCTTACCGATCACGTAGACGTGGCGCGTGCGATCTTTTGCTTTAATGCCAAAGGGAACCTGCTGCCCCCGGGCATCAGTTTTAGCAAAAAACGTAATCTGTTCAGGATCAAAGGACATACCAGAAGTATAGCAAATAGCTACTCACTCGCACCGAAACGGTCTTTGAAATACGTGAGCAACTCGGTAATATCAGCAACACGATTTTTTGAGCCCAGAAGTACGATCACCACAATACGCTCCTCACCTTTGACGGTGAGTTTATGGAACGAAACCGACGTCTGCCCGGCAGCTGCTGTATCACCGACTTTGCCACCAATGAACGAAGCTACCCCGGGCACGGTATTAAAGTTTTCCAACTTTCCAAACTGCCCTTTCTTGTACGCGGTTTCAATGTCTTGGTTGATCGACAGGTCGAGGATGAAGCTGCGGTTGTTGTAGATGTACTGTGAGAGGCGGAGCAGGTCGCCCACTGTCGAAACGTTCCCCTTATCTAGCCCGGACGGATCTGTGAAGGTGGTGTGCGAGAGACCGAGTGCTTCAGCCTTGTCATTCATGAGGGTGATGAACCGCTCTCGCCCTACAATCCCAGCAATAAATTCAGCTGCTTCGTTCGACGATTCAACGAGCAGAAGTTGGAGCAGGCTGTACATGGAGACGACACGCCCCACCTCAAGGCGCGGAATAACGCTCGGTACATCCGGTACGTAGTTGATTCGCACATCCTTGTCAAGATTGATGTACTCAACAGCAATGAGCGCTGTCATGAGTTTGGTTACCGACGCGATGGCGGCTGGATCCTCTAGGTCGCTTGCAGCCAGTACCGTTGAGTTCTGAATATCGGCGATAAGGTAGTGTGGCGTCTCAAGTTCTGGTATCTTTGGTTCGTAGACGAAGGCGTCATTTTTAAAATCGGCTTCATGGACCAACACTGGCGTGCCAACTTCAACGAGCGAATACAGCGCTTCGGCATCTTCGTTCTTGAGTCTGATGCAGCCGCCAGAAAATCCCTCGGGTACCGGGGTACCGTCTGGGTAGTACGGCCAACCGTGAATGAAGAAGTTACCCTGAAAGGTCATGCTCCACGGCTGGTAGACGGCACCAAAGCTGGAGAAGTGGTTCTCTTTTTTCAGCCCAATTTCGTAGAGACCAGCGGGTGTCTCCCACCATGAGCCCTCTTTCCCTTTCGACGCGATCGGCGCAAAAAATACCTCTTCGCCATCTTGGTAGTAGCGAATTTCCATAGCGGCTAAGTTTGCCTCGATGAACGTTTTCCTCTCGGAAATAAATGACTCACGCGTTTCCCTGAAAAAGTCAGGTTGCGTGAGCGCAACCTGAATGCCGTATTGGAATGGCGCAGCGGCAAACAGCTCTGCATTCGTGAGTGGGACCAGTGGCCCAGTATCTGGCGCACTGAGCTGTACACCCTGGTAGCTTGCTACGCCAAGTCCGCCGACGCTCACTAAGAATGTGAGCATAAAGATGGCTATCACGCGAACCGTCGCGTACGCCGTAGTTCCCCATGATGATGGCGACACTGTCGTCGCCCTGCTCGAATGGCTACGGGGAATGAGCGACCCAGCATGTAGCTCAGTTGGAATATCGTGTCGATAAGACACAGCATGAAAGCGTCGGACGGGTGATGAATCCGAGGGCATGGCTATAGTATACCCTTTCTCTGATAATCTTTTTCCATCGTCTGTAGACAGAAAACAGGCCTGAAAGGCCTGTTTTAGTTTGGAACACGAGATCATTAGGAGGGAATACCATGTTCCAGCCGCTGCCGTGCAAGCGCAATCTGAGTTTCGAGTGCTCGCAACATGGGATCTTTGGCTTGCTGCTCTAGATTCAAGTTACGTGCCCGTCGTTCAGCCATCACTTCCAACCTAGAAAGATTCTCGTGACCATACAAAATGAGGTGCTGCCTATACTGTTCTTCTTTACGCAGTATCTCATGTACGCCCGGGAATTGTGGTTGCACGAGTTCGAAGATCAGCTGTTCAGGAGAAATAACCCCCGCCCAAACGATGAACCGCTCACGTTCACTCGGGGAGAGTGGCTGTTCACCATCTTCCGGCTGTCCCTGCCATTTGTCGAGTTCTGGTCTTGGAACAGGATCAAAAGATACAGTCATACGCTTTCCTTTCCTTGTTGGAGAACAAAGTGGTACGTGCTGCACCAACCTTCACTTTCTAACGGTAGCGTACGCTGCGGAACCCCCGAAGTCAAATCATTCGGTTTGGAGAGCACCCTGCGTGTATATATTCGATGGTGCCCAGATCATCCAGTCGTTCACCCCTGCGTCGTAACTGGCCTGAATCTGTGCCCGAACGTCGGCCGCATCGTAGTCGCCGCCGTAGTCAAAGTCCTGGATCCAGGTGCGGAGCTTCGAAGCCTCGTACACCGGCTTTTGGTAGACGGCCGGTGTCGAGGTGCCAGCCCGCGTGTGCGTAAAGCCTGCCATCTTCGTGGTCGGTGCGGTCAGCCGGTCTACCCCACTCTTCATGGCGTGGTAGACAATCTTGTACGGGTAGTTGTTCGGGTCACCGAGGCCAAGGTAGTTGTCAGGGTAGTGCGAGGGGTAGACCATCGGTGCGACGAAGTCAAAGTACGGTACAGCCCGATCGAGCACTTGTCCGATCGACAGATCATCAAAGTTGGTTGTCGTCATACCAAAGAGATCTGCTGAGGTCCACGGTGTTGAGGAGGCACGGCCGGTGTTTTCGTGACGGTAGCCAGCAAAGAGTGACTCGTCATCTAGCTTTTCATTGAGGTACTTGAAGAACGCCTCGAGGTTAGCTTGTTTATCTTTGCCGTAGGGTGAGGTGTTACTGTGGGTGAACGCAATATCAGTCATCGGCCCGTCAGATGGATAGCGGACGTAATCGTAATTTATTTCGTCAAAACCGAGGTTATAGACCTCCGCCGATAGCGTAATGATGTGGTCCCAGTAGTCTTTGGCGGCTACGTCAATAAAGGAAAGACCTTTGTGGTCTTTCCATACGGTCACCCCGTCGGCGCGTTTCACCGCTAGATCAGGACGAATGCCGGTATAAAACGGGTCCTGAAAAACCGTGATGCGCGCAATGGTGAAAATGCCGCGCTGGTGGAGAGTAGCTACAAACTCACGCATGTCGGATGTACCGCAGCGTGAAGCCCGCCAAGCCGGCTTCCACGCCTCGCTCTCTGGCGAAAAAGAAATGGTCCCTGAGAAATCTTTGATGTCAATGACTACCGCATTAATTTCCGTTTCGTCGATGAGTGCCACGAGGCGATCACGGAAATTCTTGGTACCCACCACACACGAGGTCATATAGATAGCCTTTACCTGCGCCGGAAGTGGCACATGCTGCACTGTCGGGCGAGTATCTGGTACTGTTTCAGGGACTCCTGCCGCATCAGGCGCTTGTTCAATCGCTCCAGCCTGTTCAGCAACGTACGCTGGTGACTCGTAGCGCACCGTAAAAAAATTACCCGCAGCAACAGAAACGGCTGCGGCCATGCCCACCACCCCTACCGACCATGCCGCTGCTTGCTTCATACATTATGCATTATGGGTGAAATGGCGGTGGTCACTACCAGTCACCTCGCGTGTCCCGGTGTGCTCAGCAAATGAATCGGCGTGTCGCTCACCATTACCGCGCTCAAGGCTACGTAGGTAGGCACGGCGGCGGAGGGTGTAGCCACAGAGCATGCATAAGAGTCCTGCAACCGTATAAAAGTAAAACTTCCAATCAGATGGGACGCCGAGATGTGGCATCAAAAACATCGACATTCCAAGCAGAAAAATGACAGATTCGCGTGACATATGCAGAGTATAGCGGTATTTCGCTACCCTGTCACTGTGGATGGTTCACAGTGCCTATTTTCCCACCATAACGACAAACTCCCCTTTTTGTTTAACAGGAGTCGCACATAGTGCTGTACGCAGTTCGGTCGCCGTGCCAACGAGCACTTCTTCGTGGAGCTTGGTCAGTTCACGAGCGAGCAATACTGATCGATGCGGCACTACTGCCGCGAGCATTTCAAGCGTCTTTACAATGCGGTGCGTTGATTCAAAAAACAGGACAGGGTGGTCGTACCGCCTAAGATCAGCGAAGAACGTCTGCCGGCCTTTTTTCTGCGGCGCAAAGCCGAGGAATGAAAATTGATTGCCAGAAAGACCGGCAATGGAAAATGCTGCCGTCACCGCAGACGGACCGGGGATTGCGTCGATGCGCGCGCCTGCGGCGCGCGCTCTCGCCACCAGCAATACACCAGGATCACTTACGCCGGGCGTGCCCGCATCGGAGACGAGCGCAATATGTTTCCCAGCGGCGAGATCAGTTACCACCGCACCGTGCACCGCGTCACTCGTGTGTGTATCGTAGCGCTTCAGCTTCGTAGCAATATCGTAGTGCTTTAGGAGCACGCCGGTAACGCGCGTGTCCTCGCAGAGTACATAGTCCGCCTCTTTTAAAACCCGCAGCGCGCGCAGCGTGATATCTTCTAAGTTGCCAATCGGTGTAGCAACGACCGAGAGCGTTCCAGTAGCGTGTGACATGATGACCATACAGTAGTATCTTTAGACGAGAAACTCAAGCGAATTGGTAGAGAAAAGGTCCGGCAACATTTGCCGGACCTTACACATCGATACACATTTACTGTGCCAAGCGACGTTCGAGATCAGAAAGCGCAATCACGCGCGCCTCGCGATACTGCATAGCGACAGTATCTTCAGGCTGCGGAAATTCGCCGATGAGCATAGCCGCTTGCGCCAGCTCGCTATCGATCTTTTCTTTGCGCCGTCGCATCAGGCCGATGAACTTTTTGAACATTTCAGACACCCCCGTACTTCCTGGTTACCAGTCTAGGACCCAAACCTGTAGATGTCAATCCAGTAGACTACGTACTCAGTACTCACACTGACTTCACCATTACATCAGCCACGTTCGTAACTTCTCCTGCCCCGATGGTCACCACGACACTCGGCGTACCGTCAGCCAGCAATTCACGAACGGCGAGCGCAGCTGCAGGTATGGTTTGAAACACCTGTGCTGGCCTTCCCTTTTCAGTGATTGCTGCCGCTAACTGCTCACTCGTTACTCCAGAAACGTTTTCCTCCCGCGCCGCGTAAATTGGCAGCAGGTACACGACGTCAGCCAGCGCAAGCGCGGCAACAAAATCAGCAAACAGCTCGTGCGTACGCGTGTAAGTATGCGACTGAAACACAGCGATAAACCGCTGGTGTGGGTAGAGCTCGCGCACCCCGGCAACCGTCGCCCTGATTTCAGTTGGGTGGTGACCGTAGTCATCGTAGACTGGGGCACCCTGCACATCACCTTTGTACTCAAAGCGCCGCCAGGTACCGGCAAAGTTTTCGAGGGCACTGGTAATGATCTCGCGATCAACTCCGAGAAACGTCGCTACCGCGTGCGCCGCCGCCGCATTCATCCGGTTGTGAAGTCCGGGGTGACGCAGCTGCAGTCTGAGGTCAAGGTACTGGCGGTAGTCGACTACCGGTACTTGCACTCCTGCGAGCACTGGGATAATTGCCGGTTCAGTCGCGTTCGCGATAATCGTGCCGTGGTCTGGGACGCGAAGTGCCAGTTCACGAAAGGCCGATTGCACATCGGCGAGGTCTTTATAGTAATCGACGTGCTCCCACTCGAGGTTCGTAATGATCAGCACGTCAGGTTGCAGTGAAAGAAAATCGCGCCGATACTCGCAGGCTTCAACCACGGCGTACTTACTCTTCCCCGCTCGGAAGTTGCTCTTGGTTGTACTCCGCAATGAACCAATGATAGCCGTTGGATCGAGTCCGGCTTCTTCAAGCACATCAGTGAGCATCGCAGTCGTCGTCGTCTTGCCGTGCGTGCCCGCAACCGCAATCAGGTAGTACTCATTGGCAATAAGGCCGAGCGCATCAAAGTAGTTCATCATCGGCACCCCGAGAGCTTTGGCGGCCAGCATTTCTGGGTGATCGTGCGCCATCGCTTCGGTGTACACTACCATGTCGATATCCGGCGTGATATTTTCTGCCACTTGTGCAAAGACGACACGGGCGCCAGCGGCCGCTACTCCATCGGTCACCACCGACGCGGCACGATCACTGCCGCTCACCTGTTTTCCCTCATGGAGCCAAAACCGCGCCAGTGCTGACATACCTATACCACCAATACCGATGAAGTGAATGTGTGAAATGTTGTCAATTGACATACGTGATAAAAAGCATAGTATCAGACCCGGACAAACTCGAAAAGGAGGTTCGTATGCTTGCCTTAGAATGGTCGAGTCGAGAACCTGCTTTTGGGGTTCGGCTCTTTGGAAACATTTTGGCACCACACAACTCATGTGCCACTGATCAAGGCATTATGTTTGGCGTGCAGTCAAACGCGAAGAGTTCAATTATGGCTCCATGTAAACCAGAGCACCGCTACCAGTGCCTCATGCACAGAGGCAACAGCACCGTAACTGGTGCCGATGCAATCTTGCTTGCTCGCCCTGGTCTAAGCACAGCGTTTGCTACCAGCGATTGTGGTGCGGCCATCTTTGCCGCTAGAGATACGAGCGATACGGTACTGGTGCATCCTGGCCGCAACCAGCTGATGGACATTGCTGCGCCGCACGAGCGGCGGACAATTGTCAGTGCAGTAATTGACACACTCGTCGAACGCGGGGCAAAGCCTGAAGCGATCAAAGCGGTACTCCTGGGACAAATTTCCGCGGAGTACTTCAGTCACCGTGGACACGAAGCGGAAGCAGCCATCAAAGCGCAGGTGGCGCTTTGGGGAGAAGCCATCATGCCTGATCCTGAACGTGTCACCCTTGACCTCGCTGCGCTGCTGCAAGCGCAACTGACGTTTTACGGAGTCGGCGGAAAGCAGCTTTTGCAGCTTCGCCATGATCCGTATAGATCGCATGATCTCGCATCAAAGCGCGCGGGGAAGCTCGGCAGCAACGTCGTGGTGCTACAAAGATTACAACTCGCCAACGCGGCGTCCTAACGGGCGCCGCGTTTTATATACACATCAAGCATCAGGAGTTCTTCATGCAACAGTGGCGAGGCGAAATCGGGTAAAGCATCCCGCATAAACCATCCTGCATCAATAATTTCTTGATTATCGATAACAATATCGATCGTCTCTGTATATGCAAAAAAGTATGAAACGGTTACTTTTTTATGCTCTGTGGTGTAGGTACGTGATTCTAGAAAGGTCAGTGAATTTACACGGACTCCAGTTTCTTCAAAAATCTCTCTAGTAGCTGCCACTTCAGCAGACTCGTGTCGATTAATCCCTCCACCGGGAAGGGTAAATCTTTTTTTCCCGTACCCTAACCTTACTAAAAGTAGTTCGCCGCTACTGTTAAAAATAAAAGTTTTAACTCCCGGTCGCTCAGGCTGAAATAACCACCAATAGAATTGACGCACTGGCAGTGTCAGTTTGAAAAATAATTCCCGTGCGATGCGGATAGGAAAAGAACGCGGGCGCTTAATCAGCATAATTTTGAACCAACTCGACAAACTCATCGTTCCGCTCGTACTCATTTTTATACTGCGCAAAAGAAGCAAACGCCGGACTAAAGAGAATCACGTCACCTGGTTCTGCTGCAAGTCGAGCTTCTTCAACCGCACGGGCAAGATTGTCGACTACTACGGACGCAGCGCCATCGCTCATACCTTCAAGTGATGCGAGCGCGGTTACCAATTTTTCCGTACCCGTACCGGGCGTGAGGATGAGTTGCTTGACGTAACGCAGGGTGGCCGCAATGAGCGGTGAAAGGTCGAGACCTTTGTCTGCACCGCCGGCGATCAGGATTACGTTATTCCCCTCGGCTACAGCGGCCAAACCGGTCGCGGTCGCGGTTGGCGTCGTCGCGTTGTTGTCATTGTATACTTTCACGCCGTTCTCGTGCGAAATGAGCTGCAACCGCCCCTCGACACCCGGAAACCTCGCGAGACCGTCGAAAATTTCTTCTTCAGTCAGACCAACCGCTTTAAGGGCTTCGTACGCCAGTGCCGCATTCAGTCGGTTATGCTCGCCCGGCATCGAGAGGAGCATGTCTTCAGGTAAGACTGACGCATCGGCCAATACCACTTCTTGCCCTAAACTTCCCGCGAGTGTGCGCGCCCGCTCAAACACGGCCGGTGTTGTCACAAACACGCCGCTATCTTCTTGGTGCAGGAATATCTGCGCCTTATCCTTGAAGTAGAGATCCATCGCCTCTTCATACGTCTTTTCACCCCGACGATAATAATTGAGGTGATCATCCATAAAGTTCGTGAAGACCGCCACCTGCGGACTGATGCCGGCCCACCCAAAGCCTTGGAGTTGCCAACTATCGAGCTCCATCACACAGAGCGAGTCTGGTGTGACCTCATTGAGGAGCTGGAGGTTTGAACGTCCACGAACATTGCCACCCAAGAGTACGTTTTCACCAGTCGCTACTGAAAGTACGTGATGGATCATGTGTGTCACGGTGCTCTTCCCGCGCGTCCCCGTGACACCAATGATCGGCACGCGAGAGAGCTCAGCAAAAAGCGCTGCCGATTGTTTCAGCGGCACACCAGCCGCCCGGGCGGTTTCTAAGTACGGTGAATCAAGGGGCACACCCGCTGCCACAAGGATAAGGTCGCGGTCTTTAAAATCTTCGTGGCGATGCTCGCCGAGTACAAACCTGACGTTGGAGTACCGCTCCAGCTGCTCAACTGACGCAAAGAGGTCAACTTGTGGCTTAAGGTCGGTCACAATCACCTCCGCGGCACCAGCGGCGGCAATGTACGACGCATCCCCCACCCCACGCCCCAAGAGCCCAAGCCCCATCACGGTCACGCGCTTTCCCTTAAAGTAATCCTCCCAATTCATGATCACAACATAGTAATGAAAATACAAATAAAAGCAAAGGAACCGGCAATGGAGAGCGCTTAAGAACAGGCACGGGCTCCCTGCAGGGTTAGCTACTGGTATGCTGTACCTACATGAAGACTTTAGAAGCCAGCAAATTCTTCCCCTATGTCGCCTGGTCCACCATCCTGCTCTTTAGCCTCCTCACCTACAACTTGGTGCGCGAGCTCCAGGTATCAGTGGCGGCCTTAGAACAGCAAACCAATGAGACGCAAACAGAGCTCAAGGGGGGTGCACCAGCCAAAGAGAAATTGTAGGTACCTATCACTGCAGCAGGAGTAACAACCGCAGGGAATGCCGTGCTACACTGGTACGCATGAGTCAATATTTTAATGCAAAAAAAATATTTGAGTTCATGCTCCTTCTCGCTGCGGTGACTACACTCGTTACGGTATCATTTCATCTGGCAGATTTTGTTGGTGCCCACGACGGCGCAAAAGAAATTGTGGCCCGTTTCGGCTATGCCGGCGTATTTATTGTTTCATTCATTAGCGGAGTCAGAGTTATCGTCCCGGTTCCACCGGCTACTTTCATCCCCGTCTTCTCTGGTGCTGGATTAACGACCGGTCTCATTATCGTAGCGCTCACCGTAGGCACCATCGTCGCTGATTTTGTTGGATACTGCATCGGTTTATGGAGCAAAGGATTCATTGCGAATCATTATCCAAAAATCCACGACTTCCTAGTGTCGCTCAATATTAAACACCACGCACTACTGTTCCCCACCATCGTGGCGTACACGAGCATTAGCCCATTTCCGAACGAGGCGCTCGTCATCCCCTTGGCGGTTATCGGCATTCCCTTTAGCCACTTCTTCTTCCCCCTCGCCATTGGAACAGTCTGCTACCACACCCTCACCGTCTACGGTATCCAAAACCTTTTCGCCTACTTTTTTTAGCTCGCGTAGGCACCATACGAGCCCGTGTGAGAGTGAAAGGTTACAACTGTTCGGGAAACCGATGTAAAATCCAGAACCTTTCGAGTGAAGGGCGAATACGTGGAGCCCTGCAAGACTCTTGGTGATATTTTTTCTCTTGCGTAATTTGTGCGCGCTCTAGGGGTCGAACCTAGGACCTTTCTCTAAACAAAAAGCTTTTGCATTTTTAGTGCGCGCTCTAGGGGTCGAACCTAGGACCTTTCGAGTATCAGTCGAATGCTCTAGCCAACTGAGCTAAGCGCGCACTAAAGAAACAAAAGCTTTTTAACAAACGAAGCCAACCCTATCATCTCGTAAACACCGATGATTCGCTTCGCGACCGGAAGAATTGCTTCTCGCAATTCTTAGCTCGCGCGCACTGAGGGTTTTACCCCACGAAACAAGGCTTCGTTTTGTGCCGGCTACTATAGCAAATAAAGTATAAAAATGTAAGGGGCAAAAGAAAGAGCCGGCCGCTTGTTGCGACAGGCTCAATTCGTCTCTCAGAACCCCAAGACGAAACGGTGCCATACGTAGTCCAGTACCGGCCATCCGACAATTACGATCAGTGCCAATCCTGCACAGAACGTGATCCGGGGATGGCGTTTCAGAATCGCCAGAAGGGTGACATCTTTTTCATCCATTTCTCTTTTCCTACCTCACAGTTCGGTGCTCTCAGGCACCCGTTTGAAGCATGGTGTACGCTTCATTCCTCTTTGTATAATAGCATAAATTATACTCTTTGTCAAAGTGTTACTTATTCCCTTATTTTAAGCGGTGGTACGGTATGATTAGCGTATGAAAATGTTCTCTCGCCTCGCCATTTGGCTTACTGCACTCCTGACCGCCTGGTTTTTAGGTACTGATGCGGTGTGGGCGCAAGAAGCCAATAAAACGAGTCTGCAAGGGTTTGTGGTGACATTTAGCCGCTTTCTAGAAGCGATCGTGCTTCCCCTTCTTTTTTCGATCGCCTTCCTCTACTTCATTTTTAATACGGCGAAGTATTTCATTTTCAATGGTGACGAGGACGGAGCGCGTGAAGAGGGTAAACGCAACGCTATCTATGGCGTGGCTGCCTTTGTGTTCCTCATCTCTATTTGGGCGATCGTCTCTATTTTTCTTAACGGGCTATCGCTCACTCGTGACCGCTCGCTCTGTGCAGACTATTTCGAGCTCTTTAGCGGTCCATGCAACGAAAATTCCGGTGGTAGCTTCACACAGTCAAACATCAACATAGGCGGTGGGACCACTGGTACCGGCACTGGTGGTACGGGAGTTGGGACCGGTGGCACAGGCACGGGAGGAGGAAGTGGTGGTACGGGGACAGGCAATGGTACTGGCAGCGGAAGTGGTACGGGTGGCACAGGGGGCGGTACTCCTGGAAACGATGCTCCCCTCGCTGAATTAATCTTTGGCACTGGTAAGGATGTAGCGAGCTTCAATCGCTCACTCGCAACCTCTAGTGCGCTGGCGAGCACTCCGAGCATTGCCGTAACCGCTACCTGTGTTGATGGTTTCAATACGCTCAAATTGAGCAGTGGGAGTGAGACAACCCAAGCCGCGTACCTCTACTTCACCAACAAGAGCGGGCAGAAACGCTGGCGAAACATCACTGATCAAATGAACAGCAACCTCATCCGCTACGACCGGGACGTACTCGACACGATCATCCAAAGTGGTGCAACCAACCTCTACCTCGTCCATACGCATCCCGATGGTCGCGCCAATGGCCTCGGTTTGGCTATGACCGGTCACGGACCATCGGCTGCCGATATGCGTGCCATGTGTACATTGAACAACCCAGCAGTAACCTATGTAACCGTCGATGAAGCTGGTCTCTGGACGACAACACACACTGCAAAAACCTGTCCGTATACCAACAACGCAAATAACGCACTGCCGACCTTGGAGACGTACATTGCCCTCGCTGCGCTCGAAGCCAGCAGCCGGAGTGCTGAACTCAGTGCGTACCTCACGAGCACGCTCGTGCCAGCTGCACAAAAAAATCATTTCAGCACCCTCGACAAAACCCGTTTAGCATCACAAACCGATGCAGAGATCCTGGCGCAGAGCGTACCAGTACAAACATTCGCAACGACTACCATCACCCGATATGGTTCTGTTGATGCGTTCTGCACTGGACGATAGTTCGACACCAACAGAAAACGACCTCTCTTTGAGAGGTCGTTTTCTGTTGGTTACAACATTGAAATTTTGAATATTAGTTCCGTATTGCATCGATAGCTTTCACACTTTATTTTGCCTTACCGTTGGCTAGGTCTTGCCCTAGAGTCAAATACCATTTCAGAGGATTGAGTATCATTCCTCGTTATGTGCTCAATTGAGGCACATAACATCGACCAATTAGCAAACAAAATCACGAATGATTGTTGCGTTGTCCAATTGGAATTAATCCACGACCAGCTTCCGCTAGCCGTGCCTTGTTACGACTTACTCCCTGTCATCGAGCTTACCGTAGGTCGCGATAAACGCGAACTTCGGGCACTCCCGACTCCCTTGAGTTGACGGGCGGTGAGTAC